>ERZ1026862.205-NODE-205-length-38942-cov-61.582303_pt1 | contig 38942 bp, 29 predicted proteins | sample MGYA00380161_ERZ1026862 | MGnify/ENA primary metagenome ERZ1026862 (study PRJEB33269, sample SAMEA4719797) | human gut metagenome | biome: human-associated habitat; feature: organic feature; material: feces | place: Cameroon | collected 2013-10 ... | reverse complement strand
TTGGCGGTATTGCAAAAGTGATGCTTCATGTGGTGGATGAGAATGGAGGAAGTGAGATTGTGCAGGAGATAGAGAACAAATAATATAGTAAAAATAATGGGGATTTTGAGTTATGAGAAAAAAGGTAAAAGAAAATCATGAGATTGTTTTTGGTCCAAACGAACAAGGGCATGTTTATAAACCTGCTCCTTATCATGGATGTAAGGCAAAAAAGCTGAAAGATAAAACTAGATGGATTGGTGATGCTAATTTTGAATTCTCTATATTTAATCTAGCTGATGTTCATACAGAATTGCCATATCTAAATAATAGTGATATTATTGATAAAAGATGGCTGAATGATGATGGTCAAGGTCTTTATGCCATTTTGAATCAAGGAAAAAACTTACTTGGTCAAACTGGTGAACGCCTTGCCTTTTTCCCGATTCCTCGTAATGCACAAGACCCATGGCATGGTTACCCTACCAATTGCCAATATATTGGAGATGAACTTGTGGAACATTGGTACTCCATCAACGTAATTTCTATAGGAATTTATCGTAAACTTTTAAAACATATCTTATGAAACCAGTCGTTAAATTTTCAATTAATGTGGAAGCTATAGATTGTTATCTCTATGGGGGATTTCTATTTCTTGTTATGGCAGATGGGCAATTGCTATACGTTTCTTATCATACGGTTGTAAATCGCTTAAAATATGATTATCCTCAGTACTCTAGTTTGATAGAACTGATATTCTTACATAATGAGTACTCTAAGGGTGAAGCTGCCAAGATTATATTTGGTGTAACAGAGATAAGAGAGGTGGTAGAAAAACTTTGGTTGAAAGCTGCCAATGAAATAGAATTTGAATTAAATTTTAAAGATATTCAAGAAGAGTGTAAAAGCATCGGTGAATATTCATCCATACCTCTGGATATACGGCTCTATGGCTATCGGCTGTTTCTTGGATGCAAGGATGGGCTGTATGAGTCTCGACTGAACTCGGAAGATAACTACCAGATAAATCCTTCTCATTTGGAAAAATGCTATGATGGCAAAGTGATTGGGGTGAATGCTAATTATGGCTCTGTTGTTATCTCTGCTGATTGGGATGGGCTTTTGACAGGTGAAATCTTAGATTTTGATTCAAAGTTTAGGCTTGATGAGCGGCATCCTCAAGGTAAACGCTCTCTACGTACAGGTTGGATGACAACTGATTTGATGAATTATGAGAGTACTTCTGAGTTTGACTATTATCGAAATGAGTATTTGCAGAAAAAAGACACCGAGGAGAAACATTTTTATTCCAAGGCTAAAATTTCTGAAAGGAAAATTATAAAGCAGTTTGGAACAGAAGTCTATGGTATGGAAACTCTCTTTAATAAATCTAACATAGATAAAGAAGACATAGTTTATAGTTTCAATAGTTCGCAGAAGGGCTTCTTTGTAATGAGTGATGGATCTATACTCAATGCTACGGTAAGAGCAAATGGATTGGCTGATTCTTATTATATATCTTCGAGAAGTACAAATTTTGCAAAATTTGATAAGGATATTATAGATAAGCCTTTGTCTAGCAGTATTGTACCTAGTGGGTGTATCTTGGAATTTTTTGATAAGGTGGTATTAATTCAAAATAGTCAAAGCCTCTCTTTAGTGAACCATTCTGTCAATAGTGTCCGTTCTTATACTTCTTCAACAAACTATCGAAGCATCGTAAGTGTTGTGGATGACGACAAGGTCACTTTTTGCTCTATTTTTGGTTTGGATAGTTTGAACCATAAACCTGCCTTTCCCAAGATTCCTGTTCCTGCCAATGGCTTCGATCCTATGATTAATGAAAAAAGGGGAAAGGATTTGCCTTTTTAATACATAACAATATGATGCAAAAGAAAAAAGCAAATATTGAGCAGTTGACTGCAGTCATAAAGAAATATAAGGTTGTAGGTTCTTTCTTTTTTGTTTCTTGTACGAGTTGTTTTTGGTTAGGTACATATTACGAGAAAATAATGATGACTCGTGAAATAACAGAAATAGAAACGAAGCATCAAAGAGAATACTTGGAGCAAAAAGAGAACTTCTTGAAGTCTTATTATGAGCAGAAAGAACAGTTTTTTAAATATTCAAACGATACAATACATGGAAAATAGAACATATAATGACATTAAGGAAGAATTGGGGCAATTAGAAGCAGCTGGTATTGATGTGTCAAGATACCAAAAACGTGCAAATGAGTTGATGGAAGAGTTTAAATCTACAACAGAAAAAGCTAGGAGAAAGACTCGAATTGTTGCTATGATTTCTTGCATATTTTGTATTCTAATAGTCGCATTTGCAGCTATCGTTAATTTGTCGAATTTAAATTTGAAGAGAGATGTTAGTGATAAAAATGCAATTATTGAGAAATATGAACAAATGGTGAGAACCCTTGGAGTCGACAAAGGCAGGAACTCGAAACTGCATAAAACTAATGGCTCACCAGATTCAAATGAATTAATAAATGAAAACTATGAACTGCTACAGAAAATTTCAGACTTAGAGAATAAAATGAAACTTATAAAGCATGAATATGGAATTAAAGTTATAGATGATGGTAAGTCTTATTATCTTCAAGCAAATAAGGTTGATTCTGCATTAATGCTTTTGGATGTATATCGTGACAAGATTCATTATGATGACAAAAAGAAGGAATGGATTGTTGTCAGATAACGATGGGGGTGTAATAAAACAATAGATATTAAGTACGAAGACAATGAAAATGCCTGTTACTGGAATATTTATGAATGGCTATGCAGATATTACAAACAGGGCATAGCCCAATCAATGGGCTATGCTGATGAGTTTACTGCCTAGAGCCGTTTCTATACGAGCAATGGTTTGAGTCGTGAAGTTATGTCTGCCTGTTAGCCATTTGGAGATTTCTGAGTCTCGCTTGTTGAGTAAGCGGGCGAAATCCTTTTGGGTGAGTCCCTTGGCTTTCAGAATCTCACTAATGCGCTCGGCAATACCGAAAGACAAATCAAACTCAACCTTTTGCTCGGCAGGTATAGCAGCGAGGCAATCACGGAATAATTTGTTCTGTATCATGACGCTTAAATATAAAATGCGTTTATAGTTCGTTGTCTAAGATTTCCATCATTTCTGCAGCTGTAATCACTTGCGGTTCTTTTGGGAAGTGTTTGAGATTACCTGTAACTAAGAAGGAATCTTCCTTGCTCAGGCAGACTTCATAGAAAACTCGGTCGTCCTCATCTGGCATTTCGCCATCATAAGGAAAACGAGAAGAATCAATGCCGTATTGCTTAAAAAAGTTCAATAACTCATGGATTCTGATTTCACTTAGATGAAATTTTGACCTATTTAGTACATCAAAGTACTCATCCAAGATTTCTTCATTATACAATGGCTTAATTTTACCACTGAGCATACTATTAATGACCCTTCTTGTTGCAGAAGAAGGGTTCTTGGTTATAAACGAGGACACGATAATGTTCGTATCAATGACTGCATATACCATTGCGTTCTTTTCTTAATCGTCTGACTTCTCTGATTTCTTCATTGATCTCATCAAGTGACATATCAATGTTATTCTCTCTTGCAGTGTCACACATATACTGGAACGCAGCTTTGGCTTTTGCAGTCACTTCATCTTCTTCTTCATTCTTTGCTTGAATGGAGAAGGGAATGCTCTTACTGCGAATTACTGCCTTAACAAAGATGTTGATAGCGGTATTCGCACTCATGCCAAATTGCTCGCAGAGTTTATCAAACTGTGCTTTCTGTTGGTTGTCCATACGGACTGTCATTGCTGTCTGTGCCATAAGCCTAAAATGTTTAATTAATAATCATTCTGATTGCAAATATACATCATTATGGCGTAAAACGGTACGATGGTATTAATAATTTAATAAAGATTAATAGTTGAATGAATGATATAACTGCTTTTTTCGCATTCCTGAAGTATTGCCTCGGATATAAGGAGAATATGAGTAGGGTGATTGCTGGTATGGATTGGCAGATGCTGTATTCCTTTGCTTCTAAGCAGGCGTTGCTGGGGCTTTGCTTTGAGGGTATTGAGAGATTGGGGGAGGAGTATCCTGAGGAGTTGAAGCGGAATCCGATAGGGAGGGAACTGCTGATGACTTGGATGGGTAAGGCGCAACAGATTCGCAGGCAGAACATGAAGGTGAATTCTGTGGCGGGTAAGCTCTTCTCGATGCTGAGAGAGGATGGGATGAGGTGCTGTGTCCTGAAAGGTCAAGGGAATGCCTTGATGTATCCGAATCCTTATTCTCGTACTCCTGGAGATATTGATGTCTGGATTGATGCTAGTAGGGAGAGGATTATGGAGTATGCTCAAAAGAAGTTTGAACTGGAAGATGATATCAGACTGCAGCATCTAGAGACTTCCTTGGATGGTGTGCCTGTAGAGTTGCATTTCTTTCCTTGTTCCATGAATAATCCTATCTATCATGCTAGATTGCAGAAATGGTTTCGAAGGAATACGGATCTGCAATGCTCGCATATTGTGGGGCTGCCCGATGAGGCAGGGGATATTGCTATACCAACGACGGCATTTAATGTGGTTTATCAGCTGACGCATCTATATCACCATTTCTTTGATGAAGGGATTGGAATGAGGCAAATCATTGACTATTTTATTGTAGTCAATGATTTCTCAAAAAATGTATTTTTGAATAATGATCTTTCGAATCCCTCCGTCTCCCTTTCCAAAGGGAGCTCCACCGCTTTCCCCAAGCCCCTTTCCCCTCAGGGGACAGGGGATGTAACCGCCCCCCGGTGCTCAGAACCGCTACGCTCTAAGGATGGCGGGGCATCAAAGCCCTCGCCAAATTGTGCGGGATTGGACCGCCTGGATGCTAAAGGGAATACGACTTCTGCAGCTTTAGTTGTGGTACAGAGAGAACTGAAGTATTTGGGATTGTGGAAGTTCGCAGGGGCTGTGATGTATGTGCTGCATGAGGCATTGGGATTACCTGAGGAGAAGATGATAGCTCCGATGGATAAAAAGCGAGGAAAGTTGTTGCTGGCAGAAATACTGAATGGTGGTAACTTCGGAAGGCACTTCACCAAGTATGGGCATTTCTCACAACAAGGAATGGCAAAGAAATATTTCCTGAAGATATGGAGAAATATGCACTTCGTGCGATATTATCCTGCTGAGGCTTTGAGTGAGCCAATCTTCAGAACTTTGCACTTCTTTTGGAGGCTTAAACACAGGAGATAATCTTTCGGAATCTTCTTTTCTCTTTCTAGTCCCACAGATTTTACAGATTCCCACAAATTTGAACCTGCTCGGTTCTGGGATTTCGCAGATGATGCAGATGACGCAGATTTTTTTTGCAGCTCATCTATCACCCATCACGATTTTCAGATATAAATTTGATAAGATGCTGATTGCTAAAGGATTCGTATGCGTGACTGATGGCTAAAAAAGGGAATTTATCCCTCACGCATCCCTCACGATTTTGGCTTTATCCCTCACGATTTTGCTTATGCTGTAAAGCAAAAAGGCTTTTTTGCGATTGAAACTGGCTTCACTTGCTTTTGAAGTAAGTTTCATTTCGAATTGAGTTGGGGCTCAGATAAAGTTTACGTGGGGCTCTATTAAGGTTTACGTGAGATTCACTTCGGATTCAAATGAGGCTCAGTTCGATTTCTTTCTGTTCTTCTAATGAAGCGGAAACGGATTCGTATTTATACCTCGTATAAATCAAAAAAGCAGTGTAGTGTAGTATTTGAAATCACATATTTATAACACAAACTATTACTAATGGAAAAAAGAAAAGAAAGAATAAACAACTTAGAGGAAACTCCTCATTCACAAAGGACAGTCTTAAATTTGCAGAGAATCATGACGAAGCCATCCATCTTCAGATACGAAGGGCATAACTATCTGGTGCCTTTCCTCATCATCAGCAGCCTCTTCTTCATGTGGGGCTTTGCCCATGGCATCCTGGAGGTGCTGAATCCGCATTTCCAGGAGTCGTTCCATATCAGCAAGACGATGTCGGCCTTGACGCAGGCTGCTGTCTATGGTGCCTACTTTCTGATGGCGCTGCCTGCCGGATGGATTATCCGGAAGTGGGGCTACAGGAGGGGAGTGATAACAGGACTGGTTCTCTTCGGTATCGGTGCTCTGATGTTCATACCGGGAAGCAGGATCAACAGTTTCTACTTCTTCGTTCTGTCGCTGTTTGTGATAGGATGCGGACTGACCTGTCTGGAAACGAGTGCGAATCCTTATACTACGGTACTGGGACATCCTGACAAGGCGGAGAGCAGAATCAACCTGTCGCAGTCGCTTAATGGTATCGGATGGATTGTAGGACCGCTGGTTGGCGGTCAACTTCTGTTCTCGGGTGTCAACATCGCCATTCCTTATGCCCTGGTGGGTATCTTCGTGCTTGCTGTGGCACTGGTTCTGTCAAGGATTAAGTTGCCGGACCCAAGGAGAGCGCATGAGGCGGATACGAACGAGAAGGTGGAGGAGAAGCCGATGCGAGTGATGGCATTCGGTTTCGGTATGCTGACCTTATTTCTCTATGTGGCTGCCCAGACGGGTGTGAACAGTTTCTTCATCAACTATGCTGAGGAGAGTATTCATATAGAGAAGCAGACTGCCAGTCTGTATCTCGCCTTTGGCGGAATGGGTCTGTTCTTTATCGGCAGGTTGGCTGGTGGTGTCATCATGAATTATATCCAGCCAAGGCTGGTGCTGCTGGCCTGTGCCATCCTCACCTTTGTTGCCACATTGATTGTGGTGGTATGTAGCGGAACCTTATCTCTCATTGCGTTCTTCGCCCTGTATCTGGGAGAGAGCATCATGTTTCCGACTATCTTCTCGCTGGCATTGAGGGATGCGGGGACAAAGACCGAGCTTGCCTCTTCGTTGCTTATCATGACGATAATGGGTGGAGCGGTTGCTCCTGTAATCATGGGGTATATTGCGGATACTACGGGGAGCATGGCGATTGCATTCCTCATACCATTGGTATGTTATGGGGTGATTGGAGGGTATGCACTTTCGAATTGCTCTGTTTCTTCTTGGGCAAAGAAGTAGTTTTTTGCCCCACCTGTCCCTCCCCTGCGGGAGGGTCCTTACCCTGTACCCAAGCCCTAAATCCCTACCATAGGGATTAGGGATGTAACCGCCCTACTCGGTGCTCAGAACCGCTACGCTCTAAGGTTGGCGGACCATCAAAGGTCTTCGCCATCTTGTGCGGGATGGGACCGCCTGGGGAAAGGTAGTGTGTTGTGTGTCATATAGCTGTAAGTTATACAAAAGATATAGCTATCAGTAAGTTTCTATATCTCTTTTTAAGAAGGTGAGTACTTTTATTAATGGGCTATGCTGATGAGTTTACTACCTAGAGCTGTTTCTATACGAGCAATGGTTTGAGTCGTGAAGTTATGTCTGCCTGTTAGCCATTTGGAGATTTCTGAGTCTCGCTTGTTGAGTAAGCGGGCGAAATCCTTTTGGGTGAGTCCCTTGGCTTTCAGAATCTCACTAATGCGCTCGGCAATACCGAAAGACAAATCGAACTCTGCCTTTTGCTCGGCAGGTATCGCAGCGAGGCAATCACGGAATAATTTGTTCTGTATCATAATGCTTAAATTTCAAAGGTTGCACTTTCTATGTCTGTTATCATATTCTTTTCAATGGTAATGATGCCATTCTCTTGGGCTTTGAGCAGAACTTTGTCGAAAGTCTGTAAATCCATGACGTATCCACTGAGCTTTTCATTCTCTTGGTATGTGCGTGATAACTTAACACCACCATTTCCTAAGATAAGTATCTGGTCGGATATTCTTAGGCAGTATAGGCGGAGTTTGCGGGAATCGATAGACAAAGCACTGACATGGTCGTTCATCCTCCCTTCGATACGGAAGAATCTTTCTAATGCCCCCTTATCGATAATTTTGGATAAAGCCAATAATATGGCATTGAAGTCTTTATTATATGTCGCATTGTCCTTAAACTCCATCAGGAATTTTTCAAATTCACTTTCGGAGCTTCCATCGAAGCAGATAGAAAACATGCCTACGTTGTCATTCTGCTCTATTGTTTTTAATGTTACTTGTGCCATAACTGTAATTCTTTAATATGCAATGCAAAAATAATACTTTTATTGATAGCTTGTTCACTTTTAAGTGAATAATTAAGATGAATTAACTTAGAAAGTAAAACAATGATACAATCCTACACAAAATATAAACAATTTAAGTCATTGGCGGATGCCAAGGATAATGGGAAAGCCGTGAGAAGCGGCTTGGACTTTCTGCGCTTCGTGGCAGAAGAATACAGCCGCTTGGAAGTGTATAACAACCAAGGATGTGATGGAGATGATTTCTTCACTTATCAAGTGGAGAAAGAACTGGCACAGGTGCTAAGAGACGAGGATACTCCTATTAAATCTGTTGCTACGGCACAGAAAGAGATGGCTGAGATTGAGAAAATGGAGGCATACGATGATTATTGCCTTTGCTTCTTTGACCATGTCCGTGAGGCTATCAACTTCCGATTGGCGGATGCGGATACATACCTTGCAGACCTTGACAAGCAGATAAAGCATCATACCTACGAATACAAGAGATTAGTGAATGACGAGAACTTTGACCAGTTGAGTTCTCTATTCAGATTCGAGGAATTGGGCAAGTTACTCATCAAGAAGATTGAGTATCTGCGGACTCATGGTAGAGAGAATGAAGTGGATGGCATTATGGAGGAGTATAAGTATGTGCCGGATGTCTGTTCCTTCAAAATCAATGAACTTCTTGAAAAGGGATTGGAGAATGATGCCTTGAAAGAGATAGACAAAACGATTGCTGTATATGGCGATGATGGATACAATACCACTGAACCTTGGCATCTGCAAAAGATAGAAATCTTGGAAAGACGTAATGACAAGGCTAGTGTTATTGAAGAATATCGCAGATTGTTTCGTCAGTTCTTGGTGGACAAGCGACCTTACTTCGAGAAGTTGAAAGAGTTGGTAGCCAAGGAGAATTGGGATGAGTTTGTTGTGAAACTCTTCGGGGATATTCCACATATCACGGATGATGATTGCATCGAAGTGTGCGACATGATTGTGGAGGAGGTAGAATACAATTACGGCAATCGTCCTGCTTTGATGCGATTGCTGAGAAACTGATTATTTTGATTTAGAACATATACTATGGTTATACTGAAGAATTTACCATTTAGAGATAAGCTCAACTTGGCGATGATGATTGAATACGACACGAAGAAAGTGATTCAAGAACATGCAAGGTTGATAAATGTGAGTTTGCCATCATCCTATCGTAAAGGAGAAATGGCTGAAGGACTTGCTACATTGTTTCAGCATGATCCTTTCTATACGGTCAACCAACTTCCGATGGACGAGCAGAAATTAATTGCTCAACTCATCAATCTTAAATTTGACGAGTATGTTGAAGTGCCCAGAAATAACGAAAAGCATCTTATGATGCAAAAAGTTCATTTGGTGGTGACATACGAGGATGGCAATACTTGGAAGTTATTTATGCCTGATTGCGTAAGGACAATACTAAGAGATACTACGGAAAGTCAGATAGGTGATATTCCCGGCATGATGGAATATCGCAAAGTATTGGAGAGTTTGACGGAATGTAACATCAAGTTGCAGGAAGTGATGGACAAAGAGGCTGGCAAGATTCCTATGTCACAAGCTTCCAAGCTGATTCTGAACCAACTGGAGAAGCAATATATAGAGAAACGTGAGGAACTTCGCAAAATTCAAGCGAAATATTCATGGGCTTCTGATAAGGAAAATCCTGTACAGCAGAGCATCGCTGATGCCTTGATGTATATCGGATTTATGAAATTGGTATAACATTATTATTGGTTCTTTGATATTGTTAATGAAGGAAATCAAACTTTTTGATTACCAAGAGGATATGAAGGAACGGATAGAGAAGGCATTGCGTCTTCATCGGTCCGTGATGGCACAAATGCCAACGGGAACAGGTAAGACATACCTGTTAACAGCAGTCATAGACTCTTTCGTGAGCCACAATCCAATGGAGAAAGTATGGATTGTTGCCCATAGAAGAGAGCTTGTTTCGCAGATAGACGAAACCGTAAGAAAGTTCCATTCTTATTCCGCATCAAACACCTCTTCCCTATTGTCATCCGTCAAGGCGATGTCGATTCAGTGGCTGATGAGACACTATGACGAGATAGAGGAAGAACCGGGAATGATAGTGATTGACGAGGCGCACCATGCGCTTGCCAAGACCTATAAGGAAATGTGGGAGAGATTCCCGAAAGCTACGTTCCTGGGACTGACAGCTACACCTTGCCGATTGAACGGTAAAGGTTTTACCGATCTGTTTGATGTCTTGGTGCAGTCGTGGAGTGTTCCAGAATTTATCAGCAAGGGAAGATTGGCGACATACGATTTCGTGAGCATTAAATCCGATGGTGTGACGCAGCGGCTCATCGACTCCTTGCAGAAGCGAGGGGCAGATGGTGACTACCAGAACAAGGAAATGGATATGTTGCTGAATAAGAAGCCGAGCATCGAAAGGCTCTATCGGAGTTTGGAAGAATTTGGTAAAGACAGAAAGGGCATCGTGTATGCTATCAATATTAATCATGCTAATGCTATTGCCGAGTTCTACCGAGAACACGGCATAGCAGCTGTTGCCATTGATAGTAAAACGCCAAGTTCTTTACGAAAAGAACTTATTGAAAGGTTCAAATCTTCTTCCTTATCTTTTTCGAAAACCCACCCGTCCTCCCTTACCCTTAAGGGAGGCTCCACCGCTTTCCCCAAGCCCCTTTCCCCTCAGGGGACAGGGGATGTAACCGCCCTCCGGTGCTCGGAACCGCTACGCTCTAAGGATGGCGGACCATCAAAGGTCTCGCCAGATTGTGCGGGATGGGACCGCCTTGCTGCTACTTGCTTGCGATCTGCTGATAGACTTGCTGATGAACTTGCTCCTATCCAAGTGCTGGTGAATGTGGACATTTTCTCGGAGGGCTTTGACTGTCCGGATGTAGAGTTTGTACAGTTGGCTCGACCAACGCTGTCGCTTGCCAAGTATCTACAGATGGTGGGACGAGGATTGCGAGTAGCTAAGGGGAAGAAGAACTGCGTGATTATAGATAATGTGGGACTGTATCGGGTGTTCGGGTTGCCATCGCAAGTATGGAACTGGAATGCTATGTTCGAGGGAAAGCTGAAAGTTGGCAAGAAAAAGGAGACTCCGAAGGAAAGAGAGTTTTTCCTGATGAACGAGGTGCAAGACGATATTCAGATTCATCCAGACTCAGAAATGATGATGGTGATGAGCCATGAAGAATTGCTCCAAACACTACAGTATCGTGAGTTTGTGGATAGCAAAGGGGAGTTTGCCATCATCAAGCTGCCTGATGGAAAGATGACGGTAGTGAACCGACAAGGAGAACAAGTACTGGAGCCAGGCGATTACTATGACATGAAACTGCTGGATGGCAACATCCTGTTCTACTGACCTCGCAGAAAGGCGAAATGCTATTATGACCTGTTGGCAAAAGCTGTCATCGACGACGGCACTAACGTAGCAGGGGCTCCCCAGGTTGTCAACATAAAAGGATGGGAGTTTATAGAATATAACGACATCTTCATGTCTCGAACCCAAGAAGATTTTTCTCTGCCCTATCGTCCTTCACAATATGATTTTCTGAATTATGGGTATTATATGATATACAGATCTAAATCTTCTGCTTCCGGTTGTCAAGTATGGTACCATTATGAGGGTGGTGAAGGGAAGATGCGCCTGAGCTATGAAGATAGCAGGAATGTGTGTTTCCTGCGTAATGATTACGAACATGTGTATTGGTTATGTGCAGTCCTGTATGGTGAACATATCGTTGTCATGGACAGCAAGCAGGACTACTACCTGGTGGATTCAAATTTGAAGAAGACCTATATTGGGTGCAATAATCCAAAGAACAAAGAGGAGGATTTACAATATGTGATGCCACGACTTGGCCAAAAATACTATCATGAGGCGATGTTGCAAAAGAAGAAAATGGAAGCAAATGAGATGCTTCTTTTGCATGAGAAGTCAGAGGCAGGACATGTGGAATTGTATCAAGCAGGAAAGAAATGGGGCGTGAAGGTAGATGGTAAAGTTATCGTGCCACCCCTCTACCACAGTATAGCGCAACCTGTCGGTGCCTATTGCGCCTTTGAACAGATTCCCCAACATTGGGGCGTTATGACATTGAAAGGAAAAGTGATTGTTGATGCCAAATATGAGAAGGTGGAGATTCGTGACAATGGAATTGCCGTGGTAACAGGTATCACGGGTAAAACACATACAATCAATCTGAAATGATGAAGGATATTCAGCTTTTTGATTATCAGGAGGACATGGTGAACAGAGTGCAAGAAGCATTCAAGCATCATGATGCTGTCATGGTCCAAATGCCGACAGGTACGGGAAAGACGTATCTGCTTGCCGCCCTCGTCGGTTTGTTCTTGAAAGAAGAAGTGTGGGTGGTAGCCCATCGTCGTGAACTCGTTTCGCAAATCAAGGACACCTTGGAAAGATTCTTCTCCTCCCTAAAATCCACCTCCATCAAAGTGACATCGATACAATGGTTGTCGAGACACTATGGAGAGATGGAAGAGAAGCCGGGGTTGATAGTGATAGACGAGGCACATCATGCTTTGGCAGAGACTTACGCAGAGGTGATGAATGCCTATCCGAAGGCGAAGAAGTTGGGACTGACGGCAACACCATACCGCTTGAACGGCAAGGGATTCACGGACTTGTTTGACACCTTGCTGTGCTCATGGAGCATGGAGAAGTTTATTGCCGAAGGACGGTTGAGTCTTTATGACTACTACTCCATCAAGCCTGATAGTGCTGACCAGCTGCTGATAGACTCGTTGCAGAAGCGAGGAGCTGATGGTGACTATCAGCAGAAGGAACTGAACGAGGTGATGGATGTGAAGCCATCACTTGAAAGACTATGCCTTACCATCAAGGAGTATGTGCCTGGAAAGAAAGGTATCGTATATGCAATCAGTATTCAACATGCAGAGCATATTGCAGAGTTCTATCGGGAGAATGGCATCAAGGCTGTGGCGATTTCGAGCAAGACACCGCTTGCTGAACGACAAGAACTTATTGAAAGATTCAAATCTTCCTCGCTCTCCTCTTCCCTAAATTCCACTTCTGATGATATAGAAGTGTTGGTAAGTGTGGATTTGTTCTCGGAGGGCTTCGATTGTCCTGATGTGGAGTTCATCCAATTGGCAAGGCCTACGCTGTCATTGGCTAAGTATATGCAGATGGTGGGACGTGGACTGCGAGTGGCAGAAGGTAAAGAATACTGCGTGATACTGGACAATGTAGGACTGTATAAGCGGTTTGGATTGCCATCTGTGGACAGAGATTGGCAAAGTATGTTTGAAGGACGTACTTCTTTGGAGGACATTCTGCAAGAGGCGTGTATGCAAGTCAATAGTCACAACTGTAGGATGGATGTGCTGATGGATGGTGATGAGGAAATGATGAAAATTATCAACCATGAGCGCCAACAGCAGATGATCATGGACACCTATGGCTATCAGATTGTAGAAGACGAAAAAGGTCTGAAGGGCATCAAGGATAAGGATGGCAAGATGATATTGGAATGCCAATATAAGAAGATAGAAGTGACCAACGATGGCTTTGCCTATTGCTACATAAGAAAGAAAGTAGGTAGGAAGGAATGGATTGACTTGCGGAACAGGTTGTGGTTTGCCAATAAGCCACAAAGTGTGAAGCTGATGGGCATCGACTTCAGTACAGAGGATGGCAAAAAGCTGTACCCTCGCATCCTATCGAAGTATATTGATGAAAAGACCTATCTGACGGTGAAGACCTTGGAACTGCAAGTTGGAACAGGACTGAGTTGGAAGCATAGGTTTATTCCTTGGGATGAGCCAAATAAGGTGTATCTGTACAAAGAAGGAGAAGGCAACACGCGACTGTATATTGATGAGGATGAACAATATTATGTGCAGAAGAACATCGGCAGTCAACTGGAGAAAGTGGATTCTCGTGAGGCGTTGGCTGAGTTTGCCCAAAGAGACAAAGAAGAAAGGAAGGAGAGCTTAGAAAAGCTTAAGAATTCATATAAACATTATGAATATTATCCTGCTGATAATCTCTATCCTATCAAGAAACATCTTGGAACAGCGAAAGATAAGATAAGAATCGAGAAAGACGGCATTTGGCATGTGGAGGATGCACAGGTTAATGAAAGCTATTGGGTTGACCCTGTGACATATAGGAAACATTATACAAGACCTGTCCTGTTCAAACGTGGCTATCTGAACATCTTAAGGGAAGACGACTGGTGCTATGTGAGAAACATTCCTGGACTTAGGAATAGGCCATTAAGACAATGGGAAATTGTGGCAGATGATAACCTCTGTGTTATCAAGAATACGTATCTGATAGAGAAAAGTGAGCCTGATCAATGGTACAAGATATGCAGAAGAACAGACGACTTCACTTATTTTTCTGTATTGGCATGCTTTTATGAAAGTGAATACATCAAGGATGATACGGAGATTCAAATTACTCAATTTGATGGCGAGGGCTTGAAAATGACCCAAGAAGGATTTCCTTATACACCAATTGTGATAAAAACACGTAAAAGAAGTAAGTGGTTGTGACAAAAACAGACCGATGTGAACGAGAGTTCATGTCGGTCTGTTTTTGTTTATTGCGCTTTTAATATTTAATTTACGTATTAACTGTTAACTATAAACTATTCTACAACAATAGGCTTGTACTTTGGTACCAATGCCTTCATGATGCACCAGCCTACCAGATAAGCCACACTACAGATGCAGAATACAATCATGTAGGCACCTGGCTTGCCATCGAAGCCCATGAAGCTGAAGGCTGAACCCTGACCCTCTGCGTAGGTGAAGAGCATACCAGAACCCTTGTTGATCAGGAAGGAACCGATACCACCTGCCATTGCACCAATACCGGTGATGGTAGCTACAGTTGACTTAGGGAACATATCACCGATGGTAGAATAGAGGTTAGCAGACCAAGCCTGATGACCTGCACCGAGCAAACCGATGATGATAGCTGGCCACCATGCACTGTACTCACCCATAGGCTGGGCAATCAAACCGAGCAATGGGAAGCAGGCGAAAATCAACATCGCACGCATTCTACCGATATATGGATTCATACCCTTCTTATCTACAAAGTAAGTTGGCAAGTAACCACCACCAATACTCAATACGGTAACAATCGCATAAAGAGTAAAGATGAGGGCAATACCCATACCCGAATCAGAAGAGTAACCATACTGATCAGAGAAGTAAGCTGGAGCCCAGAAGAGGAAGAACCACCATACACCATCAGTCATCAACTTACCCACAATGAATGACCAGGTCTGGCGATAGCTGAAGCACTTCAGGAAGCCGATGGTCTTCTCCTCAGTTGCCTCTGCGTTCTGATTCTCAGCCTCAACCTTGTCAAGGTCTTCATCCTGCTCAATGTAAGTAAGCTCAGCCTTGTTTACATGCTTGCTCTCAGATGGCTTCTCATAAAGCCACATCCAGAGACCCATCCATACATAACCGAGCACACCGATGATGATGAAAGCCCACTCCCAGCCCATGCTGCGAGCCAACAATGGAATGGTTGCTGGAGCAGCCAAGGCACCTACAGAGGCACCACTGTTGAAGATGGCAGTAGAGAACGCACGGTCTTTCTTTGGGAAATACTCCGCTGTTACCTTGATGGCTGCAGGGAAGTTACCAGCCTCACCCACTGCAAGAATCAAGCGGCAAGAGAGGAACAACCATACACTGATAGTGGCGATAGCAACAGCTGCATCGCTACCAGCCTGTACCATGCGGAGTGCCTCGATAGAGTCATAACCCTCCATCTGCATAGCTACCCAACCGCAACCTGCATGCATCACGGCACCTGTTGACCATACGAAGATGGCAATCAGATAACCCTTCTTGGTTCCCATCCAATCCACAAACTTACCTGCAAAGAGGTTGGCGATGGCATAGAAGATGGAGAAAAGACCGGTAATCGTACCGTAGTCGTCATCAGTCCAGTGGAATTCAGGAGCGATGAAGTCTTTCCATGTTAACGACAGAACCTGACGGTCCATATAATTCACTGTGGTCGCAATGAAGAGCAACGCACAAATCACCCAACGGAAGTTGGACATTTTACTAGTTGAAATAGAGCTCATTTGCTAAGTTTTTAAGCGTTTTGTTATTCTAATGTAGGAATCTTCACTACCTGCATATCGTTGTAGATAAGGTTTTCTCCTGCCATACCCCAGATAAAGGTATAGTTGCTGGTGCCGGCAGCGCAGTGGATTGACCACTCTGGAGCAATCACGGCCTGCTCGTTGTTCAGCCAGATAGGACGGGTCTCCTGTGGCTCACCCATTACGTGAAGAATCTTCTGACCCTCTGGAACATTGTAATAAAGGTATGTCTCCATGCGGCGGAGGTGAGTATGAGCTGGCATGGTGTTCCATACAGAACCCTCCTTCAACTCGGTTACACCCATCTGCAACTGGCAGGTGCGAACACCAGCCACACCATCGATAATCAACTGATGAATCACGCGGTCGTTGCTCTCCTTCAGGCTACCAGCCTTGATGTTGTTGGCATCCTTCAGAGTCACCTTCTTGGTAGGATAAGCCTGATGAGCGCAGGCACTGTTCATATAGAACTTAGCAGGCTTGGCTGCATCCTTGCTGCTTACCTCGATGTTCTTGGCGCCACGACCCACATAGAGAGCCTCCTGGAAACCAAGGGTATATTTCTTGCCATCCACGTTAACTGTACCCTCGCCACCGATGTTGATGATACCCAACTCACGGTTGTCGAGCAGGTTCTTCTGATCGTTTGGCTTGTCTGTATAGAGAGGTGCAATAGAAGTCAGCTTCAAAGGAGCGGTTGTTGGCTCTGCACCACCGATGAGGAAACGGTCGAACATGGTGTAGGTCCAGTTTACCTCACCTGGAGCGAACACCTTCTCGATAGCGAACTCACTGCGGAGACGCTCGGTTGTATAATGCTTGGCATCCATCGGATTGCTCGCATAACGAACGTTATAGTTAGTGTAGGCATTTTCTGCCTTTACTTCGTATCCACACTTACCACACTGGCCAAAAGCCTGACTTGCTGTTAATACCATTGCTGCTAATATTAATGTTAATTTCTTCATTACTTTTATATTTTACTTTTTTACCTTTTTACTTTTTTGCCATTCTTTCTTCCTTCACGATGCGCTGGCGGTTGATAACCATCAGGGCGATGGTGATGATGGTGAGCACGCCCATACCGATGTAAGAGAGCTTCACGCCACGATAGATAACCCATCCGAAGAGAGAAGAGGCGAAATCGAGAGCACCACCTGCGAATCCGTCAGGGATATGAGCGGCATTATCGCCTGTGGCTGCATAAACCTGGTTGGCTGCCATCGTAAAGTCGGGAGCCATATCGGTTACGAAATAGAGACCGATAATCAGGGCTACCAAACCGATGATCAGGGTCTTCACCACATTACCCTTGGTAAATGGCAAAATCATTGGGAAGAGATAGAACATACCTGCCAATGATGCCAATGGCAAGAACTGGTTGCCTGGCAGGAATACGGCGATGGCCAGAATCACAGGAATCAGGATAACCGATACCACCAGGGTAGTAGGATGACCTATCACCAGGGCAGGACTCATTCCGATGTGAACCTTCTTGCCGTTGAACTTGGTCTTCACCAATTCCTGAGTCTTCTCAGAGATAGGCTTCAATCCATCGATAAACAAGGAAGTGATACGAGGAATCAGCTCCATCACGGCTCCCATGGTCACACCGAGGAAGAGAATCTTCTTGATGTCGAGCTGTGCTGCCCAACCAATCAAGGCACCCACGATGACTCCCAGAACCAATGGTTCACCCAGCACGCCAAACTTCTTCTTCAATCCCTCTGCATCGATATCGAGCTTAGAGAAACCAGGAATCATATCCATAGCCTTGTTGAAGAGGATGGCGAATGGCATGAAGCTCTGGCAGAATGGCTGCGGAATGGAGATACCATCCAGGTCGTAGTACTTCTGGAACTTCTCTGCGGTTAAATCTGCACATACCAATGTAATGATGTAGCAGACGATGGCTGCAAAGTAACCCCAAAGCAGACTCTCACCCATCACGAAGTAAGCCACGGCTCCGATAAAGGCGAAATGCCAGTAGTTCCAAAGGTCGATGTTCACCGTACGGGTGGTCTTGGTTATCAACATCAGGAAGTTAACTCCCAAGCAGATTGGGATAATCAAGGCACCCACTGCTGTGTTATAAGCCACGGCAGCGGCTGCAGGCCAACCCATGTCAAACACGTTCAACTGTAGGTGATAGATGTCGGAGATTGCCTTCAAAGGGTCGTTGAAGTTGGTTGTCAGCAAAGCCGTCACCACACCCAAGCCCACGAAACCCACACCTACGAAGAGTCCCGATTTCAAAGCCTTTCCGAATTTCATGCCGATACACAAGCCGATGACCGTGAAGATGATTGGCATCATCACGCTCGCTCCCAAGCTTATGATATAGCTAAATACCTGTTCCATTATTACTTTTGAATTGTTAATTAGTTAAGGAAATACATGCAAGTGTACCCCTTCACTTGTTTTTAGATGATTTGTTGGTTGCAAAGATACACTTTTTTCTTCAATTTTAATACGTTTTCTTAGAAAATATTACTTAAAAAAAATCCCATCCGAGCTTTTCGGATGGGATTTCCCTATTTTTGTACGTTTTTCTAACGATTTTTATCCTAATCTTGATAGTAAACTCGCTTCACTCGGCTGCTGATGGTGGTCAGTACCTCGTAAGGAATGGTGTCAAGAATATCGCTCAGCGTCTGAACAGGCAGGTGCTCACCGAAGATTTCTACGGAATCACCTTCCTTGCAGTTGATGTCGGTTACATCTATCATGGCTACATCCATGCAGATGTTGCCCACATACTCAGCCTTCTGTCCGTTGACCAGACAGTAGGCATGTCGATTGCCCAGATGACGGTTCAAGCCGTCGGCATAACCGATAGGAATGGCGGCGATGACACTGTCTCTGTCGAGGATGGTCTTGCGGCTGTAGCCCACGCTATCCCCTGCCTTGATGTTGTGCATCTGCAGGATGGTGGTCTTCAGGGTGCTCACACAGTTGATGGTCTCGTTGTTGCGTGAGTTGATGCCGTAAAGGCCCAGACCCAGGCGACACATATCCAACTGGCGCTCCGGGAAATGCTCGATACCTGCCGAATTACAGATATGGCGCAGAATCTTATGGTCGAAGGCAGCCTGCAACTGCTTGCTGCCCTTGTCGAACAGTTCAAACTGATGGGCTGAGAAATCATCGAAGCAATCGGCATCACTGCCCACGAAATGAGAGAACACCGAACGAGGGATGATGGCATTCTGATGCTTCAGCTTGCCTATCAGTTCCTCCATATCGTTCTCTGGGTCGAAGCCCAGACGATGCATACCTGTATCCAGCTTGATGTGGACAGGGAATCCGGTGACTCCCTCCTTCTCGGCTGCCTTGATCAGCGCATCGAGCAGACGGAAGGAATATACCTCAGGCTCCAGGTCGTAATCAAACATAGTCTTGAAGGCGGTCATCTCAGGGTTCATGATCATGATGTTGCTGGTGATGCCGTTCTTGCGAAGGGTAACACCCTCATCGGCCACTGCCACGGCAAGATAATCCACACGATGATCCTGCAGGGTCTTGGCTATCTCCACGGCTCCTGCTCCATAACCGTCTGCCTTGATCATGCAGACCAGTTTGGTTTCTGGCTTCATAAACGCACGGTAGTAGTTCAGGTTGGCTACCACGGCATTCAGGTTCACTTCGAGCGTGGTTTCGTGTACCTTCTGAACCAGCAACTCCGTCAACTGGTCGAAACCAAACTGGCGGGCACCCTTCAGCAGGATTACCTCGTCACGAAGCGATGCAAATACCTCGCTCTTGATAAACTCCTCCACATCCTGGAAGAAGAACTTTTCTGAAATCTGAATGGCATCATGCTGCTGGCAGAGTTCTGGTCCGATACCGATAAACTTCACCACGCCACGCTTGCGAGCCAGGTCGCTCACCTCCTTATAGAGAGCCTCAGGCGACAGACCGCTCTGATAGATGTCGCTCAATATCAGCGTATGGCGACGGCCACGGTGGTCTGGACGGCGGTTCATGAAGTCGAGGGCGATGTCGAGCGAATTGATATCGCTGTTGTAGCTGTCGTTGATAAGGGTGCAGCCATGCTGTCCCACCTTCACTTCCAGTCTCATCGCCACCGGTTCCAGTTTTGCCATACGCTTGTCGATATCCTCGGCAGAAACACCGAGCTTCGAAGCCACCACGGCACTGATGATGGAGTTCTGGATAGATGCATCATCGATGAATGGGATGGAGAAGCTGTCAATCTCTCCTTTATAGATATAAGTGATGACGCTCACGTTCTGCTGCTTCTCGATGTTCTTCACATAGAAAGGAGCCTCAGGGTTCTTGAGCGACCAGAAAAGTTTTTCTCCCTTATAATCTGGATATTCAGCCACCACCTTGGTAATCAGTTCGTCATCGCCATCGTAAACCACGGTCTCTGCATCATGGAAGAGGATAAGCTTTTCTCTGCACTTCTCCTCCAGGGAAGAGAAGTTCTCCTGATGGGCAGAACCCACATTGGTGAGTACGGCGATGGTAGGCTGGATGATGTCACGCAGGGCAAGCATCTCGCCCGGCTGACTGATACCAGCCTCGAACACGCCCACCTGGGTCTGCTCGTTCATGAGCCAGACCGACAATGGCACACCTATCTGCGAATTGTAACTGCGTGGACTGCGGGTAACAAACATGCTCGGTGAGAGCAGCTGATAAAGCCACTCCTTGACCATGGTCTTGCCATTAGAACCCGTAATACCCACGATAGGGATGTTGAATTCATCACGATGACGTTCTGCCAGGCGCTGGAGAGCCTCCAGCGTGTTGACAACCTTCAGGAAGTTGGCTCCCGGATAATCAGAAGCATATCCCTTAGGGACATCAGTCACCACAAAGTTCTTGACTCCACGACGATACAACTCCGGAATGTAGTTGTGACCGTCATTACGCTCAGACTTGAGCGCAAAGAACAGAGTTTCCTCTGGGAAACAAAGTGAACGACTATCGGTCAGGATAAAACCGATGTTGGTATCATTGTCTCCATAGCGACGCGCACCTATCAGTGTGGTTACCTTTTCAATAGTATATGTCATTGTCTTGTTATTTAAATATTCTTTATTTTATAAGAGATGATATTTCTCCATTTTATAAGAGATGATATTTCTCCTCAAATTGTCTTTTCTTCTCTTCCGTCCGGGCGATGAACTTCTGATGTTCCTCACTTTCGGGGTGGAAGGGCTTGTGGCCGAGTGCTTCCCGGATGGGTCTCCAGTCTTCCAGAAACTGTTCTGCGGCTTTGCCGAAATAGGCGGCACGGAACTTTTCCCAGATATACTCCACAGCCTGCGGGCTCGGATGCAGCATGTCTTCCTGGTAGAAGCGATAATCACGAAGTTCATCGTTCATGATTTCGTAAGCAGGGAAATAACTCACCACTCCCGGATTCGCCTTCACCAGTTTATCTGCAGCCAACTGGAGCGTTGCCTTTGAAAGCTGGCTTCCGTGGTAGCCGTATTTGGCGTAGCGGATGGGACTGACAGTTATAATCACCTTTTCAGCTTTCAGCAAATCAACGGCCTTCTGCAGATACCCGGCACACTCCTCCACGCTCAATTCCCTTTCCTCGAAAAGGCGCTGCGGACGCTTTTGGCAGTTATCCACAATCTCGCCCGTTTCCTTCAAGATATACACGTGGTTCGTACCCAGCGTAAACACGACCACACGAGGCTGAACCTCCAGGCTCTTCTCCACGGTATGGAGAATGCTTGCCGGATTATACATCACCCCGAAGGGATTCACCGTGGCACGGAAGCGGTTTTCCACAAACCGGCGACCCAGATTGTCGGCAAAGCAACTGCCCACAAAGAGCATTTGCTCTGCCGGTTGTATCTCGAAGTCGGCCTTCGGAATCTCTATTTCAGTTCGAAACAGCATCTTCTCGGCTCCCTTCTATTCCTTCACCTCCTGTGAAGCCTTCTTGCGTCTCTTCACTTCCACTCCTATACCTATTATAATAAGGAGTACGAGAACGCCGTAACCGATGTAAGCGATGGTCTCGGTGTTCTTCAGCGACTGAGGATGGAAGTCGAGCACCACCTTGTGGCTGCCTGCCTTCACGTTCAGGGCACGCAGAATGTAATCCACTCTGCCCAGTTCCACAGGCTCTCCATCCACCGTAGCCGTCCAGCCCGGATAGTAAATCTCAGAGAAGACGATGACACCACCCTTGCTTGACTTCACCTCGTAAGTCAGGTTGTTTGGCTTATACTGAACCAGCTTCACCACTGAAGTATCATCCTGCTTTACGCTCTGATCCAATTGCTCCTTGAACTTGGCATCAGCCACAGCCACATGGCGGAGGTTCACCTTGCCCACGCCCTCGATTTCCTCGTTGGCATTGTTCACATACTTCACCTCATCCACAAACCAGGCATTGCCGTAAGCGTATGGATTCTGCACCGGAACGGTCTGACCGCCCTGCAGAGGCATGATGAAATATTTGGTGTTCAGCATGTTCAACACAGGGAAGATGCTGTCGCCGTTCACCTTGGTCATGTCGCCGCCGGCAGCAGCCACAGCCTGCATGGTCTTCTGCATCTCCGGAGCGATATGCGCATCAATCATTTCCTGATAACGGCGCAGCTTGGCAGCATGATAACCGCCGATGCTCTTATGATAGTAAGAGGTCTCGTTCTCATTGAAGGTATTCGATGCCAGATTGAGCACACGATAGTCGAGCGACTTGTCACGACAGATAATCTTGTCGGTCTCCGTCATCTGCTGAGGTGCATCACGCTCAATCTTATCTACAAACATATCATCGTAGAGATAGCGCTTGTTCACCATCCACATATCCACCAGACAGAGCACGGCGATACCGGCAATCATGAACTCGACACCCAGCTTCTTCATCTTGTAAAGCATCAGGAAGCCGAAGCCGATGAGGATAATCCAGAACGAACGCCAGCAGTCGGATGTAAAGATGCCCTTACGGATTTCGATGAGGTTGCTCATCAGCGGACCCTGATATTCGGCAGGCAACTGCTGCAGCGCCTGGGTCTCCTGCACGGAGATGAAATCAGGGAAGAATACGCCTGGCATCAGGGCGAAAAGCAGGCAGAAACCTGCCGTCAGACCCAAGCTGGCATATACATATTTTATCTTGGTGGTCAGCACCTCAGGCTCATCCACCAGTTTCTTCAGCGCCATCATCGCCAGCAGCGGAATGGTAAACTCGGCTATCACGAGGATGGATGCCACCGTTCGGAACTTGGCATACATCGGGATATAATCCAGGAAGAAATTGGTAAACGGCATGAAGTTTCTACCCCAGGAGAGCAGGATGCTCAGGATGGTGGCAGCCAGCAAAGCCCACTTCATCGGACCCTTTACGATAAAGAGACCCAGGATGAAGAGCATGCAGACGAAGGCTCCCACATAAACCGGACCGCTCGTGCCAGGCTGGTTGCCCCAGTACTGACCCAGCTGCTGATAAATCTGCACAAAGTTAGGATCAGCCTTCTCCATCGCCTTCTCGTTTTGAGAAAGAGGCACAGAAGCGCCACCCTTGGCATCAGGAATCATCAGTGTCCAGGTTTCGTCGATGCCGTAACTCCACTGGGTGATATAATCTCTATCCAATCCGCTACTGGTCTGATCGGCAGCGTTTTTCTTCACCAGCTCACTCTTGCCGCGCATGGTTTCCTGTCCATACTGCCAGGTGTGATAAAGGTTCGTCAGGTTGAGCGAGATACCGATGAGGGCACCCACCACGCACACTGCCGTAGCCTTTCCGAAGCGGGCGAGTTCTCCCTTCCTGATGGCATCCACCAAGTAGGCAATCACCATGAAGAGGATGATGAAGAGATAGTAGTAAGTCATCTGCACGTGGTTGGCGTTCACCTCGAAAGCCGAGAAGATGGCGGTGAGGAGCAAGCCCTTCAGATACTTCCCCCGGTAAGCCAGCACCATGCCCGCAATCATTGGCGGCAGATAGGCAAGTGCCCACACCTTCCAGATATGACCGGCGGCGATGATGATAAAGAAGTAGGATGAGAATGCCCAAATGATACTTCCCAATGCAGCCAGCGACTGTCGGAAATCGAAGGCTCGCAGCATGATATAGAAGCCCAGAAGATAGACAAACACATACCATACATAGTCGGGTAACCACAGATGATAAGCCTTCGTCACCTGGTCGAGCACCTTGGTACTTCCATACGAAGGTGCAATCTGGTAAGTTGGCATACCACCAAACACGGAGTTAGTCCAGCGAGTCGTCTCGCCGGTCTGCTGCTGGAAGAGTTCCTTCTCGTGTCCCAATCCCTTGCTTGCCGCAGAGTCGTGACGGAAGAGGATTCGTCCGTCCATGTCGGCAGGCATGAAGTACACGAAGGAAATCACCGCAAAAACAATCACCACTAGAATATCTAGCAGATACTTCTTCAAAAAATTCATTTTCCTGTATAAACGTTTATAATTTGCTTGCAAAGATAATGAGAAATGAAGAATCTACAAAATAAAAAAAGAAACTTTTTACTTTTTTTATGGCATAAACCGGTTTATGCCCCCAACGGCTTACCCATATAGGGGTTTTCCCCCATTTTTTAGGGATTCCCTCGCAGCAGCTTTCTTAAAATATATTACCTTTGCATTGACAAGACAATATTTCTTCACCCCCATACGTTATAATAGTCAGTAACATTAAAATAAAAGGAACAAAAAAACATGAAAAGAATTGTATTCTTCCTGATGGCAATGCTCATGATAGCACTCCCATCATCAGCACAGAACTATAAGAATAGTCAATACTACAACGAGAAGACGGGTCATCTCGACTACAAGTTCAACAACTATCTGGGCGAAGCCTACCTGGGCGTGCGCCTCGGTCCTGCCTTCACTTACGTTACTTCCGACGATGCCCGCCTGGATGGCGGCAAATGGCAGACCGGTCTCAACGTGGGTGTTGTAGGCGGTTTTGCGCTCAGCGAGTCAACTCCTGTATTCATGGAGACGGGTCTCTACTATATAGAAAAAGGTGGAAAGAAAGACCTGGGCGGAGGCAAGAAGATGACCTACGACCTCAACTACCTGGAGATTCCGGTGCTCGTGAAATACAAGTACGAGGTGGATGATGAGTTCACCGTAGAGCCATTTGCCGGTGGATATTTCGCCATGGGCGTGGGCGGCAAGATCAAGAACTTTGCCGAGCGTGAGGCTCAGAGCTCCTTCAGAAGCAACAACTTCAGAAGATTCGACGGCGGTCTGCGCCTCGGATGCGGCGTGGGCTACGACATGTTCTATGCCGACCTCACCTACGATCTGGGACTTGCCAACATCTGCCACGACGATTTCGACAAGGCAAGAAACAGAGCCCTGATCTTCAACTTTGGCGTAAACTTCTAATTTTTTCAAACGGGAAAGAAATCAGCAGAGATCAGAATAAATCAGTAGAAATGAGAATAGGAATTATCGTTGCGATGGACAAGGAGTTCGCGCAACTCAAGACATTATTGACAGAATCGCAGACAGAGCGAAAGAATCAGAAAGACTTCGTCATCGGAAAGATTGGTGCCAACGAAGTGGTGATGCAACAGTGCGGCATCGGTAAGGTGAACAGTGCCATCGGAGCAGTGGAGATGATTGATAACTATCATCCCGACCTCGTCATCTCTTCAGGCGTTGCCGGAGGTGCCGACATCAACCTCAATGTAACAGAAGTGGTGGTAGCCACCAACTGCGTATACCACGATGCCTACTGCGGCGACGAGTGCGAGTACGGTCAGATTCTCGGCATGCCAGCCACCTTCAAGACTCCACAGGAGTATGTGGAAAAAGCACTTGCCATCAACAACCTGCCCGACAACAAGCACCCTAAGATTCATGCCGGACAGATCGTAAGCGGCGAGTGGTTTGTGGATAGCAAGGAGAAGATGCGTTCCATCCTGGAGCACTTCCCTCATGCCATGGCCGTGGATATGGAGAGCTGCTCCATCGCCCAGACCTGCCACATCTACAAGACGCCGTTCATCTCCTTCCGCATCATCAGCGATGTGCCGCTGAAGGACACCAAGGCGCAGATGTACTTCGATTTCTGGGCAAAAATGGCAGAAGGCTCGTTTAATGTCACCAAGGCTTTTCTCGAAAGTCTGTAAACTATAAATTATAAATTATAAACTATATGAATAAGATTTCAAGTTTCACAATCAATCATAACAAGTTGCTCCGCGGCATCTACGTAAGCCGCAAGGACGAAGTAGGCGGAGAAGTAGTCACCACCTTCGATATCCGTATGAAGGTGCCTAACCAGGAGCCTTGCCTCCACAACGGTGCCATCCATACCATCGAGCACCTGGCTGCCACCTACCTCCGAAACGACGAGGAGTGGAAAGACCGCATCATCTATTGGGGACCGATGGGATGCCTCACCGGCAACTACCTCCTCATCCGTGGCGACCTGCAGAGCAAGGACATCGTGCCGCTGATGCAGCGCACCTTCCAGTTCATCGCCAACTTCGAAGGCGAAATTCCAGGACAGGCAGCCAAGGATTGCGGCAACTATCTGCTCCACGACCTGCCAATGGCCAAGTATGAATCCAAGAAGTATCTCGAAGAGGTACTCAACTGTATCACAGAACAGAATCTGATTTATCCTACACAGGATTAATCATCCATCGTCTTAGGATATCATCCATCGTCTTATGATATCACCCATATTATCACCAGCGCCCGCAAATGAGAATTTGCGGGCGTTTATATTTAATTAACCAGAAAAGTTTTGCAGCCATCCATAAAAACTATATCTTTGCAGCTGAAATTTATTATTAACAATCGCCAGTTTTGACAATATATAAAATAACTATAACAATATATCAACTTCTCTTATGATAAGAATAAAGTGTATCGATTTAAATACGACAACCATGAACATCAAAAAAGTTTTTGTCGGAGTGTCACTCATCATGTCTGCCATGGCGGGTCACTCCCAGAGTGCATTCCAAGTTAAGCAGCAGTCGTTGCCGAATCCCGACAACGAGCCTAACGCTGTTTTCCCTGTTCCAAGCGATCGCCAGATGAAGTGGCAGGAGACGGAGTTCTACGCCTTCTTCCATTACGGCATGAACACCTATACCAACCGCGAGTGGGGACTGGGAAGTGAAGACGTAACCCTCTTTGCGCCTACTGCAAAGCCTAATCCGGCGCAGTGGCTCAAGGCGGTGAAGGCAGCGGGCATGAAGGGCGGCATCGCCGTGGTGAAGCATCACGATGGCTTCTGCCTCTGGCCTACAGCCACCACCGACCACTCCATCGTCAATGCCGGAAACGAGAACGGAAAGAATACCAACATTCCGCGCGACTTCGCCCAGGCTGCACGCAAACTGAACATGAAATATGGTTTCTATGTCTCTCCATGGGATAGAAACAGCGTATACTATGGCACCGAGAAATATGTGAACGATGTCTTCCTCCGCCAGTGCGCAGAATTGGCTCAGTACGGAAAAGACCAGTTTGAAATGTGGTTCGATGGTGCCAACGGAGGCGACGGATACTACGGCGGACGCAACACCACTGTCAATGTAGACCGTTCCACCTATTATGATATCCCGAACCTCAGAGACTCCATCCACAAGGTTTGCCCCGATATCATCCTCTGGGGTGTGGGTGCCGAGTCAAGATGGATTGGCAACGAGGCTGGATGGGCTGGCGAAACCAACTGGCTCACCGACGAGAGAGGATATGCCCCTGAAAGCAACGGCATGTATGGCACTGAAGACGGATGGCAGTGGGACCCGGGAGAGAGCGATGCCAAGCTCACCGACAAGGGATGGTTCTGGCACGAAGGCGAGAAGCCTCTCTCTGTGGAGCGCCTCTTCCAGATGTATCTCGAAACCGTGGGTAGAAACGCTACCCTCATTCTGAACTGTCCTCCCGACAAGAGAGGTTTGCTGCCTGATATCGACGTGCGCGTGCTCAAGGATATGGGCAACATGATCCGCACCCGTCTGGGCAAGGACCTGGCTCAGAAGGCCAGGGTTTCCGTTAGCAACACCCGCCAGGCAGGAGCCAAGCGCAACTATGCCGCCAGGAACCTGACCGACAACAACAAGAATACCTATTGGGCCACCGACGACGGCGTAAAGCAGGCCACCATCACCTTCAGCTGGGATAAGCCACAAACCCTGCGCTATGTGGATATGATGGAGTACATCCGCAAGGGTCAGCGAGTAAGAAAGTTCCATATCGAAATCTCAGAAGATGGAAAGACATGGAAACCTATCGCAGAGAAGTGCACTACTACCACCATCGGATACAAGCGCATCATCCCGTTGAACGGCAGCACATCAGACAGTTACGGCAAGGGCTATCAGGTAAAAGGCCTGAAGGTTGTCATCGATGACAGCAAGGCTTGTCCTTTGTTACATTCCATTAAAGTATTTTAAACTTTGACTCTACACTACGAATATGAAGAAATTACTCATAGCATTGTGTTTGTTACCATTGGCTGCAATGGGACAAGAAATTAAGTTCGACACCCAGGATTACAAATCCGTGGGAGTTTACGACAGATGGGAGCATTCCCCATTCCGCACAGGAGAACTGGCAGGCAACTGCGAGGTTGTGGATAATCCTGACCTCACCAACAATCCTAACAAGAAGGTGCTAGGCTTCCAGCGTTCACGCCTGGCTTCCAACATCTTCGGTGCAAGAATTGATCTGAAGAAGCCGATTGCACTCGGTCCATCCGGAAAAGTGGTTCACGTATTGATCAACCGTCCGATGGAAGGAAGAGTGATGCTGGTAGGTCTCGGAAAGAGAAGAGACAGAGCCGGACAGTCGCAGGAAGTAGAGCAGTTCTGGATCAAGTCAACCACTCCTGTTCCTGCCGGACAGTGGGCTGATGCCGTTTTCCCAATCAAGAGTGCAGAGGGTGTAGATATCTATAGCCTGGTAGTGGTTCCTCACGCAGAGTCTCCTCATGAGATGAAGGAGGACGCCCTGGTCTATATCGATGACATCAATATCCACCTGACCAACGCTCCTCGCATCACCTTGCTGAAGACCGAAGGTACAGCCAAGAAGAAGGCTCACAGTGAGTTTGTTTCAGTAACCGAGGCCAACCGCAACGGTATGGTGACCGCAGTAGATGGAACTACCCTCAACAACCACAAGGTGGCATACGGCAAGGACTTCAAGGTGAAGATGGTTCCTGCTCCAGGATTTACCTATGGCGACTTTACCATCACCCATGGTGACCAGGTAGAATCACTCAAGAAGACAGATATCGCCAAGGATGGCACCTTCACCATTCCAGCAAAATGGATGGATGGCAACGTAACCATCGAGTGCATCTTTATTTCTACAAGTAAATAAACAAGAAATACGCCCCAAATACGTTTCACCCTTCACAACTTGCAAATAACCAGCTATGTTACTGCAAGTTGGAAGGGTGAATTAAGTTTTTTCCTAAAACTGCTGCCAAGAAGACTAAAATCCCCATAAACTTTGCCAAACTCTGCAATATTTTTATTATCTTTGCATCCAAAATATACAAACGACTAGACAAATTGGAAAAAATGAGAATAAATAGATTTTTAATCACCCTTATCCTTTCACTTGTACTTGTTGATATGGCTGCATCAACAAGCATCAAGCATTTTACAGAAAGCGATGGTCTACCTCAAAGCCTCATCACTTGCGCAACTCAAGACAGCAAGGGATACATATGGATCAGTTCATGGAATGGACTGAGCCGCTACGACGGATACACCTTTTCTAATTTCAAGGCACGCAAAGGAGACAACTGTCCACTTATCACCAACCGCATCTTCTTTATTCGCGAAACGACAGGAGGAGACATCCTGTGCAAGTGTCCCAACGGATATTACCTGTTCAAGACCAATGAAAAGAAGTTTGTACTGCTAAAAGGCAAAAAGACCGACAAGGGAGATCGTTTTCGCCCTACCACACAACAGAAAGCCGCAATCAATTCCCTGCCCGAATACGAGGGCGAGGAAACCCACATCTTATATAAAGACAGACAAGGAGGCTACTGGATATACACCCATCGAGGCCTAGACAGGCTCACATTCAAGAAGGAGAAAGTGGGGCCCGTAAAGTGTAAAGGTGATGGAGAAGAAGTAATACGCTCCATATTCCAGGACAAGGAAAAAAGAATCTTCATAGCCGACAAGAATGGCTTTGTCAGGATATATGCGCCAAAAGGTTCGCTAATAGGCTACCTGAAGAAAAATGGTAATATATCGAAAACAAGAATTCCGTTCGGAGCAAACGTATATTCCATGCTTCAAGACTCACACGGTATTCTATGGTTAGGCACAAAGCCCAACGGACTTTTCAGACTAAAAGAAACAAAAGACGGAAATTTCTCAGTAAAGTCATTTACCAAAAATGCCAGCCGTTACAGCATAAATAGCAACAGTATATATGCCATCAAAGAAGACCGACATGGCAGAATCCTCTTGGGAACATTCATGGGAGGTCTAAACATTATCAAGAATCCATGGAGCGAAAACCCCAAGTTCATCAACAGCAATAATGATATAGGACAATTTCCCAGCCAGGCAAAATGTATACACGACATGCTTTTAAGCCCAAGCGGCACCTTACTGCTTGCCACCAATGACGGTCTCTTCACCTACAATATAGATAGAAATCCGCAGAAGATTCGTTTCCTACAAAACAAACGAATACCTTCCAATCCGAAATCCATAAGCAATAATGAAGTGATGGCACTGCTACAATCAAGAAACGGGACGATATATGCAGCAACTTATGGCGGAGGCTTAAACATTATAGAAAAGGGAAACCTTCATGCAAACGACCTGAAATTTTCAACATTAACTACCGATAACGGTATGATGTCTGACGTGATACTCAATATGTGCGAGGACGCACAAGGTATGATATGGCTCGTATCAGAGCACTGTCTGATGAAATACAATCCCCAAAAAGAATCGTTCACCAACTATTCCGAGAGTCTTTTCAAGGGCGATTTCTCTTTCTCAGAAGTAAAGCCTCTGAATGTCTCAGAAAGCAAAACGATGCTTTTTGGTACCACACAAGGCATATTACCAATCAATGAACAGACGGTAAGGATAAGTAATTTCAAGCCAAAAATCCTTTTTGATACACCTCCACACATAGAGCTCTCACCTAAGGAGAAAAGTCTGAGCATTTCATTCGCAGCCATCGACCTCAACAAGAACGAGCCTATACAATATGCATATATGCTTGAGGGCGTAGATAGCCACTGGCTGTACACCACAGAGAACCGTATCAATCTCTCAAACATCCCAGCAGGAACATTCTGCCTGAAGATCAAATCGACTAACGGAGATGGAATCTGGTGCGACAATGAGGCATCTATAAGCATTCATCGCACCCCTTATTTCAATGAACGTCCCATAGCCTGGATGCTTTATGGAGGAGGCGTATTTATTACATTGCTCCTTGCATTCAAACTTTATTGGTACATACAACGACTGGAGAATGAAATCAAGACCCTAAAACTCTCTGCAGGCGAAAAGATGGAATACATCAAGATGAGAGTAGCCGACGTAATAGAGCGTAACGACAACTGTGAAAAAGAATCCATCATCTCGGATCCTGGCGAATCTTCTGCCTTCAGGACAGAAGTAGAAAAGTTTATTCTCGACCATCTCTCCGACTCCGACCTGAATGTAGATACCATTGCCAGGGAAATGTGCATGAGCCGCTCAACCTTATATATTTTGATGAAGAAAGAGTTTGACTGTACGCCCAACAACTTCATCCTCAATATCCGACTGAACACGGCTCGCCAAATGCTTCTTGAAGAAAGGAATCTCAATGTATCAGAAATAGCCTATCGCTGCGGCTTCTCTGACCCCAAATATTTCAGCCGCTGCTTTAAGAAGATAATAGGAGTAACTCCATCAGAATTGAGAATGGATTAAAAGAACCAGGTACATGTCAACTGGCAGAATACAAAAAAGGAGGATGCAACAAATTTTTCATTATTTGAGCATCCTCCCTATCATAAACATAACCTACCTATAACTTTTTATATAAAGCCCAATTATAAGAATCATTGCCTATATTTGTTTCCGCCTTTTACCACAATACCATGATAACTGTTACCTACTCGTTGTCCTCCGAGATTATAACGAACATGGCTTCTATCAGAACATGGCTGCAGAGCTGATACATTAGCAATACCCGTAGTGCAGCTAACAAGCGTGATTTCCTCACCAGCCTGAGTAGGAATATCATAGAGATAAGTATCTTCAAGTCGTGTTGCAGGAATCTTACTCTTATCTTTCACGATAGGATCAGGCATACAATAAGGCTGCATCAACGGATTGTCATTATCGCCTTCTGCTGTTTTTAGAGAAGTTACGCCATTCTTGAGAAGAGGCGTTGCCGAACGCAAGCGAAGGTTTCCGCCAATGGTAGACTTTATTGTTACTCTTTCTACGTTACCATCTGTCCATTTTAAGTCAGTCACTATGAATCCACCACGTGAGCGTAGTCCCTTAACCTCACCGCCAGTTTTCCATTCAGTAGGCAAGGCAGGAAGGATATGCAGGAATCCTGCATGCGACTGTACAAGCATCTCTGCTATTGCAGCTGTAGCACCAAAGTTGCCATCAATCTGGAATGGTGGGTGAGCATCAAACATATTAGCATAAGAACCGCCATCCGAAGAGGCTATTGTTACATTAGGATCGAGCAAAACAAGCTGATTTTTAAGAATCTTCATGGCATGGTCGCCGTCAAGCATTCGGGCCCACATAGCCTCTTTCCATCCCATCGACCATCCACGGGCAGCATCACCACGTCCCACAAGACTTTTAAGAACAGCCTGATAGAGAGTAGGATTTTCGTAAGGAGAAACCTGATTGCCAGGATAGGCACCCCAAAGATGTGAAAGATGACGGTGGGATGACGTTTCCCTATCCCAATCTTCCTGCCATTCCTGCACCTGTCCGTACTTGCCGATTCTCCAAGGAGTAATCTTTGCCTTCAATTCATCGAGAGCATCTGCAAAGGAAGCATCCTTGTCGAGGGCACGGGCTGCAAGAGCCGTATTCTTCAAGAGGTCGTACACCATTTCATTATCCATTGCCACACCTCCAAAAAGAGCAATATTTGCCGTTTTACCATCACTCTTGGTGTAATTACCGATTCCAGGATGGTTCTCTGGCGAATTGCTTGGACAAACCACCATGTACCCTGTCCCAGGATCTTTTACAAGAAAGTCCTGATAGAACTCGGCAGCACCTTTCATCAGAGGATATATCTCAGCGAGATATTGCTTATCACCAGAGAAGAGGTAACGCTCCCACAAATGTGAACAGAACCACGCATTGCACGTTGGCCATACTCCTACAGTGCCATTATCTACAGCACCCGTAGTACGCCAGATGTCGGTATTATGATGCAATGTCCATCCACGTGCACCATACATCTGCTTTGCCGTTTCAGCACCAGTCACACTAACATCTTTCACCATCTCTACAAATGGCTCGTGACATTCTGCAAGATTAGTAACCTCAGCAGGCCAATAATTCATCTCCACATTGATATTTGAGGTATACTTTGAATCCCAAGCAGGATATTGGCGTGCATCAGGATTCCATATTCCCTGCAAGTTGGCTGGCTGTGTTCCAGGCTGTGAAGAAGAGATAAGAAGATAACGGCCAAACTGGAAGTAGTTGGCTGCAAGCTGCGGATCGGATGTTTTATGGAATTCCTTGATGCGCAGCTCTGTATCCTTAGCCTCTTGTGCAGCATTGCCGTCAAGAGTAAGGTCTACACGGTCAAACTGCTGTTTGTACACCGCTTTATGGTCGGCAAGAGTGGTTGCATAATCCTTTCCGCTTGTCTCGTAATTCTGCAAATAAGCAAAAGCCGTTGCATCTGCATTGCCACTCACATCATTGTACTTCTTGAAGTTTGTAGCTTGTGATACAATGATAGTAGCATGTGTAGCTCCTGTAATTTTTAATCGGGGAGCTTTTGTTGCAGCTCCTATTGTGCCTTGACCGTAGATTGTTGTCTGGTCATTTTCGATTGTACCATCACAGTCAATCACACGAATATAGGTACAGAGATGAAGCTTGTTATCAACATTCTCACATTTGTCGCGAGCCGGACCCATCATTGCCTTGATGGTATGATTGTCAAACAGCTCGTTGGAAATAAGTTTCTCAATATTCGACTTATTGCTACCGGCGTATGCCACATTGAAATCGAGCTTTCCTGCCTGGTCTGCTTCAAGACGAACCACAGTAACATTATCCTTGAAAGAAGTGAATACCGTACGCTTATATCCTACATTCTTTACATGATATTCCACATTACTCGTAGCTGTATTCATGTCAAGATAGCGCACATAGCCCTGTGCATCAGCAGCATTCTCGGTTTGTGCTCCTTCCATGTCATCGAAGCGCTGACCAGGGAAGCCAATAAGCATCACTCCTGCTGCACGGTAGCTTGCACCATGTGAGCCTTGCGACATCCAGTTGCTTACAGCAAGATCCTGTACCGAAGCATAATCTTTGCTGAAGATTCCCTGCTGCACTTTCTTCAACACGCCTAGCGCATTGGCATTGTAGTTACTGTTAGGTCCCTGATCCCAGAAGGTGTCTTCGTTGAGCTGCAGCGTGTCACATGCCACACTACCCGAATGCATGACTCCAAGACGGCCATTTCCCAATGGAAGAGCCTCTTCCCAATAGCCAGCTGGACGGTTGTACCATAAGTGATTCTTACTCTCGATAACTGGTGCTGCAATAGGATCGGTATCGGCTGTTGTAAAACTGAACTTTACGCCTTCGCCACTCACATTGCCAGAAAGGTCACTCACGGTATTGCCTGGCAACTCAAAGCTGTAGACACAACTCTTTTCAAGAGAAGAATAGGCAAAACGCAGACTGTTTCCATTTACAACCGGCGATATAGCTATTGATTTATTGGTTACTGCATTGGTCAGTTGTGCACAAGCATTCTCTGCCAGTTGTACACTCTCATTGAAATCAACTACTATGGTACCTTTTGTAGCCACATTGATTGAATTATCTGCAGGACGGCTTGCCTGAAACTTTGGAGCTTCATGGTCGTCGGCAAGAATATTCACGTATTTCAGATTGTAGTTGCTGTTCTTCGTTGCTGTAGTAATGAAAATACGGACGATGACATTTTCCTTATTATCAGCATCAAGGTCATAGTTAGCATCAACATAGGTATTCCAATGGCTTCCACTTACATAGTCATCGAGAACCTTCCATGTGGATCCTCCATCTACGGAATAGACTACTCCAAAGGGGGTAGAACTGCTCGAACCATCACCTATCGCGAAGTTGAGCTTTGCATTCTGAAGGCTGACTGTAGGGAAACTTACTTCAAAATACTGATCGTGTTTCGAAGCGTCACCATAATCCGACTTGGATGTAAACTTATCGATAGATGCCGTATTGAGGCGCAACAGGTAACTGTCCTTACTCTGCTTCACCTCCCACTTTCCATCACTGGTCTTCAGCGTAAGCATGTAATTATCCAAAACTCCATTGCAAGTATTTGGCAAAAACACTGGCTGCTTGGTTTTCCAAGGTGTATTCGAAAGTGACGTCCACCCACTGCCATCAGGCGTATAAGTCACCACACTCCCCTTACTCGAGGCTTCCCACCCTTGTGAGAATACCCATGATGCTACTACTGTTTGTCCTGCAACACATACCGACGGACAAGCAAGTATCAAGCCAAGCAATACCAGCATCATGCGACATAAATGTTTAGAAATTTTGTTCATGATTTGTTTTTTGATAAATGTTTAAATTATTAATATTGATTATTCTCTTGTCTATGATATTGAAAATCTGCCGCAAAAGTAGTGAAAATACGTCTTTTACATGCGGATTATCATCTTTTCAAGGTGGATTATCATCTAAAAACACTATAAAAAGCCAAATCTGCATAAAATTCCTCCCTCCAACCAACTGTCAGAAAAAAAATATGGCAAGCTTACCACTTAAGCTTGCCATATTTTTCTTTATACCATATCTGCCAGCCATTCACCAGGTTCTGCCAAACCACATAGGCACCCGGTGCTACGGCGGCAAGAGGATTCAGGAAAGTTAGAGTGAGCCAAATGCCCACAATGGTATTCTTCTGTCCCAACGCCTGACCGGCACTGATGCTCGCATCATAATGCCTGCCCACAGCCTTGCCGATGGCAAACTGGATGAGGCATACCAGCAGCGGAACGATGAGCAGCAGGGCTAGAATCCAGCCCGAAACCTCGGCATGGAGAATATTGCGCACCGTCTCGCCCATCAGTATCGTCAGGTTGAAACACCACATATAGAAGCCCAGGTCCTTCACGCTCTTCACCTTATCCACCCACTTAGGCAGGAACCTGCGGCTCAGCAGGGCAAGCAGCAGAGGCACTACCAATACCGTGGTCACGTTTCTGAACACCATCGCACTCATAAAAAGAAAGGAAACATCCGCCCCCTTCTCCACCATCGGGAAGAGACTCGGAATAATCACCATCGTGAATACATTCGCTATCACCGTATAAGTAGTCAGCGAACCGATGCTTCCACCCAACTTCTCCGTCACCACCGCCACGGCAGCCGCCGTAGGACAGATAAAGCAGATAAAGGCTCCCTCCAGCACCAGCTTGGTTTCATAATCATCGCCGAATTCGAAAATCAGCACCACCATCGCCAATGCCAGACTGGTTCTGATCAGCTGCAATACAAAATGCCACGCCTTCGGCTTCATCTCCTTGATTTCTATCTTGCAGAAAGTAACATAGAGCAGGGCGAAGAGCACCACCGGCATCAGATCTACCAGTTTCGGTCCCACCGCATCGCCCAGAGGTTCCAGAAACGGAACATTGGCAAAAATCAGATAGCCCACGGCTCCCAATACCAGCGAGCAGGGCAACGAGAATTTCCTAAAGAATTTCCACAACCACATACGCTTACATTAAAAAAAAGAATCCCCTGCAAGCAGACTGCCCAGGGCAATCGGCAAGAGGGGAATTCTCACGGATCCATTTATATATAAGCTATAGCTTAATCCTTATTACTACGCTTGCGCTCCAAGTGATCGAGAATCACCTTGCGCATACGCATACTCTTAGGAGTTACCTCTACGTACTCATCCTCGCGGATATACTCCAGACACTCCTCAAGGCTCATCACGGTCTTTGGAATCACACGAGCCTTATCATCAGAACCAGAAGCACGGACGTTGGTCAACTGCTTTGCCTTGGTTACATTAACCACCAGGTCGTTGTCGTGAACATGCTCACCAACAACCTCGCCGCCGTAAACCTCCTCACCTGGGTCGATGAAGAACTTACCGCGATCCTGCAGCTTATCGATGGCGTAAGCATAGGCAGTACCTGTCTCCAGCGCAATCATGCTACCGTTAGAACGGCGGGTAATCTCGCCCTTGTATGGCTGATACTCCTTGAAACGGTGGGCCATGATAGCCTCGCCCTGAGAAGCAGTGAGCACATTGGTACGCAAACCGATGATACCACGTGAAGGAATATCAAACTCGATATCCACACGCTCGCCCATGTTCAGCATAGAAGTCATGTCACCCTTGCGGCGGGTAACCATATCAATCATCTTGGAAGCGAACTCCTCTGGCACGTTGATGGTCAACTCCTCGATAGGCTCGCACTTCACGCCGTCAATCTCCTTGTAGATTACCTGAGGCTGACCCACCTGCAGCTCGTAGCCCTCGCGGCGCATGGTCTCGATGAGCACAGAGAGATGGAGCACACCACGACCCGATACAATCCACTTATCAGTGGTATCCTCGTAAGGCTGAACACGAAGAGCCAGGTTCTTCTCCAACTCCTTGTTCAGGCGGTCCTGAATGTGGCGTGATGTACAGAACTTACCCTCCTTGCCGAAGAAAGGAGAATCGTTGATGGTGAAGAGCATACTCATGGTAGGCTCGTCTACAGCGATAGGAGGCAGTGGCTCCGGGTTCTCGTAATCGCAGATGGTATCACCAATCTCGAACTTCTCGAGGCCGATAACGGCACAGATGTCGCCAGAATCCACATGGTCTGTCTTCTTATGACCCATACCCTCGAAGGTATGGAGTTCCTTGATCTTAGTCTTCTCCTGGGTACCGTCACGATGGCAGATAGTGATGTTCATACCATCCTTCAAAGTACCACGGTGTACACGACCTACGGCGATACGACCGGTGTAAGAGCTATAATCAAGAGATGTGATCAAGAGCTGAGGAGTACCCTCCAGCTGCTTAGGAGCAGGGATAATCTCCACAATCTTGTCGAGCAGATAATCGATGTTGTCTGTTGGCTTGTTGTAGTCATCGCTCATCCAGCCATTCTTGGCAGAACCGTAAACTACAGTAAAGTCAAGCTGATCCTCAGTAGCATCGAGGTCGCACATCAGGTCGAACACCATCTCGTACACCTCTTCAGGGCGACAGTTAGGCTTATCCACCTTATTAACAACAACGATAGGTTTCAATCCGAGCTGCAAAGCCTTCTGCAGCACGAATCGAGTCTGAGGCATCGGACCCTCGAAAGCGTCGACGAGGAGGAGGCAACCGTCTGCCATGTTGAGCACGCGCTCCACCTCACCACCGAAGTCTGAGTGTCCAGGAGTATCGAGAATATTAATCTTAGTACCTTTCCAATTGATAGACACATTCTTTG
>ERZ1026862.203-NODE-203-length-38993-cov-6.527017_pt1 | contig 38993 bp, 35 predicted proteins | sample MGYA00380161_ERZ1026862 | MGnify/ENA primary metagenome ERZ1026862 (study PRJEB33269, sample SAMEA4719797) | human gut metagenome | biome: human-associated habitat; feature: organic feature; material: feces | place: Cameroon | collected 2013-10 ... | reverse complement strand
CACTGGGACTGGGGCTCCGCCCCTTGCCCCCGGGCGCCCTCAACAGCGGAAATACTGCATAAAGGGGAATACTGCATTGCGCGCTGCAAATCTTAGGGCACCTCCAAACAGAACCCTGGTCACGCGCGATCGCATTTAATTAGGGGTTCTCCTACCCCTTTAAAGACAAATCCTGCGTTGAGAGTACCTGGTAAATCTGCACGCACCTTTATGCGCTGCTAAAAACGAGCAGGGGAAAAAAAAGAGGGGAGAGGGGAAAGGGAGTCTGAGGGGACAACCCGTAGGGGAGGAAAAAAGGGGGGCGGCGAAGTTTTTGCTTGCTTTTCTGGAGCCCCCCTTTTTTCCTTCCCGAAGGGGTTCCCCTCAGTCCCGTGTGACAACACAGAAAATCTATTTAGAGGCTACCGACCGGGCGAAAGGTCAATAAATCACATAGATCTGTGTGCGCCTTTCCGCTTTAGGAAACATTTCAATTACTTCCCCCCGACCGGCGCGAGGTCATAAATTCAAAAAAATCTCTCATTTCTACTTGAAATATTCCCCGAGATATGCTATACTAGTAATGATAACAGGCAGTGACCTGTAATACTACACGAAAGAGGTGTTTAGTTTGAAGCACATCACAACCATCAACAAGGCTAACCTGAAGGCTTCCGCTGTAAAGGGCGGCTGCGGCAAGTGCCAGAGCTCCTGCCAGTCTGCTTGCAAGACCTCCTGCACAGTTGCAAACCAGAAATGTGAGTCTGAAAAGTAATATCCACTTGATATTACACACGATGGGCGGAACTGTTCCGCCCAGTTTTTTTGATAACAACGATATACCATATAGAAAGGCGAAATCCAATGATACACAAGTTCAAACAGCTCGGCTACAATATAGTGCTGGACGTAAACAGCGGCGCAGTGCACCTGCCCGACGACTGCGCGTATGATATGCTGGACTACATCGACGCGCCCATGAGCGAAACCATGCCCGCCGACCTCCCCGGGAAGCTTCCGCAGTACTCCGAGAACGAGGTCTGTGAGAGCTACGCTGAGCTCTACCAGCTGTACAAGGACGGCGCCCTCTTCGCCGAGGACGACTACGAGAAATACAGCAACACCATGGTGAAGTCCCCCGTGAAGTCCATGTGCCTGAACGTTTCCCATGACTGCAACCTGCGCTGCGAGTACTGCTTCGCACAGCAGGGCGACTTCGGCGGCGAGCGCTGTATCATGACCCCCGAAACCGGTAAGAAGGCGATAGACTTCCTCATCGAGCGCTCCGCAAACCGCGAGCAGCTGGAGCTGGATTTCTTCGGCGGCGAGCCGCTCATGGCATGGAACACCGTGGTACAGACCGTGGAATACGCGCGCTCCATCGAGAAGAAGTACGGCAAGCACTTCCGCTTCACCATCACCACCAACGGAATCCTGCTGGACGACGAGAAGATAGCCTACATCAACAAGGAAATGAGCAACTGCGTCCTCTCCCTGGACGGCCGCCGCGAGGTCACCGACCGTATCCGCAAGACCGTCAACGGAAAGAGCTGCTTCGACATAATCGTGCCCAAGTTCCAGAAGCTTGTGCAGAGCCGCGGCACCAAGGACTACTACGTCCGCGCGACATTCACCAAGTACAACCTGGATTTCACCGACGATATCCTCGCAATGCGCGACCTGGGATTCGTGCAGCTTTCCGCCGAGCCTGTCGTAACCGACCCCACCATGCCCTACGCCCTCAACGAGGAGGACCTGCCGAGAGTGTTCTCTGAGTACGACAAGCTGTGCGACATCATGGCTAACCGAACCAAAGACAAGTTCAACTTCTTCCACTTCATGGTGGACCTGAACGCAGGTCCCTGCGCCATCAAGCGCCTGCGCGGCTGCGGCTGCGGCAACGACTACGTTGCGGTGGAGCCCCACGGCGATATCTACCCCTGCCACCAGTTCGTAGGAATAGAGCAGTGGAAAATGGGCAACCTTTATGATGGAACTTTCAACGATGATATAAAGACCTACTTCTCCAAGGTCCATGTCTACAGCAAGGAAGGCTGCCGCAACTGCTGGGCGAAGTTCTTCTGCTCCGGCGGCTGCAACGCGAACAGCTTCATCTACGAGGGCGACGTCAAGAAGCCCTACAAGATCGCCTGTGAAATGCAGAAAAAGCGCCTGGAATGCGCCATAGCCCTCGCGGCGGACCGCGCCGTCAAGGGTCAGGAGGCTCCCTCCATGAGCGAAGCTCCGGCAAGTATGGGCTGACACATGACGTTGAATAGTTGTTCAGCGTGATTTAATTATTTGTTCAAATTTGTTTCACCTGATATACACAATGGATTGATATACTGTAATCACAAAAGAGAAACGGTATCCGGACAGTATCCGATGACCGGTGAAAGGATTGAATGATCTATGTATGACTACAACAACATGAACGATATGAACAACACTAACGGCATGAACCGTCAGGATACACAGTACCAGCAGTATCAGGGCAACTTCTCCACCGAGCCCCAGCCCCCGAAGAAGCCCAACACCCACAAGACCGGCAAGGTCGTTGCGCTGATCGCCGCGGTCGCAGTACTCTGCGGCGGCGCAGGCTTCGGCGGTGCATTCGCCGCCAACAAGGCGATGAGCATGGTCAGCGGCTCCTCCGTATCCGACACCACGACTTCCTCCGACGGAAGCTCCGCGGATTCCTCGGATTCCGGCAGCAGCCTCTCCAGCGACGCGCAGGAGGTAATTGACGCCCTCCAGTCGGGAGTTTCCGGTCACACCACCTCCGGCAACGTGGAATACAACAGCGACGGCACCTACGCCTACACAAGGGACCTTGTGAAGGCTGTCAAGGATTCCATCGTGTACATTGAGGTCTACGTCAACTACCGTGGGCAGGAAACCCTGTACGGTGCCGGCAGCGGTATCGTGATCTCCCAGGACGGATATATCCTGACCAACGCGCATGTCGCAGAGAATGATACTTACCCCGTATCCAAGCTGGTCGTTAACGTAAACACCACCGACCCCAACACCGGCGACAGCGTATCCAACAGCTACACCGCCGAGCTGCTCGGCTCGGATACCGACACCGACCTCGCGGTGCTGAAGATCGACGCCGAGGGACTCACCGCCGCAAAGCTGGGCGACTCCGACGAGCTGAGCCTGGGCGACGACGTTGTGGTGATCGGTAATCCGCTGGGACTTGAAACCTCCGTATCCAAGGGCGTGGTTTCCGGACTGAACCGCCAGGTATACGACGACAACAGCGTATCTGCTATCCAGACGGATACCGCGATCAACAGCGGTAACTCCGGCGGCGGAATGTTCAACATGTACGGCGAGGTCGTCGGCGTGGTCAACATGAAGCTGGTAAACGACAACGCAGAGAACCTGGGATTCGCGATCACCATCAACGACGCGAAGACAGTCATCAGCGACCTTATCACCAAGGGATATGTATCCGGCAGACCGATACTTGGTATCACCTGCCTTCGGGTCAGCGACTACCTGGGTGCAATCCAGGGCATGACCCCCGGACTTCTGGTAACGGACATTGACGAGAGCCTTGCGATCGCGAACAGCGAGCTTGTTGTGGGCGACACCATCACCGCCATCAACGGCACCGAGGTACGCTCCGTTGACGAGGTTTCCGAGGTCATCAAGGACATGAAGCCCGGCGACACCGTGACAGTCACCGTTGTAAGGACTGACAGCCGCGGTCGCGACAAGACCGTGAAATTTGATGTACAGCTCTCCGAATACAGCGGAAGCTAATACAGACTGTCGATAAAGGCACATCTGCGTCGTCAACGCATTATTCGCTTCGCGAAAAACGCTCCAGTTTGGCAGGCACAAACACGATGTTTGTGCTGTTGCCCACAGCCCGACACGATGTCGGGCAACTAAGGGCAACATGCAAAAAGCCTAGCCAAACTGGCGTTTCCTAGCATCTGCACCTTTCTCAACAGTCTGTAAAGACGCGCTTTCTACAAACCAAGGGCAGGCGATGAGCCTGCCCCGTTCTTTTATTCACGCACAACAAAATTATCCCCCGGAGTTCCTGACTCCGGGGGATAACTGATTACAGATTCTTGTTGAGCGACTGCCCTGTTGCCCTGCCGACGACCGCGCTGTTGTAGTAGCCGATCTTCTGACGCGTCTGCTTGAGCTGTTCCAGCTCGCGCCGGGAATCCATGTGCTGGCTCTTGAACTGACCGGAGATGACCCGGTCCTTGTCAACGATACGCTGCTTGATCACGGTCATGTTCCGCTGGATAAGCTGGAGTTCCTTGTGCTGTTCGTCCAGCGCAATACCGACGTAGCTGCCGTGGACAAGATCGTTGAGCAGCTGGCGTTCCTCGCTCAGCTCCAGCTCGATCACGCCCTCCACCTGCTGCTTGAGCTCCTCAAGCCTGCCGATAAGCTCGTTGCGGTTGAAAAGCGCCTGCTGCAGGGTTTCCAGATCGGCGTTACTCATGGCGTCCGTCTGCTTTTCGTATTCCTGAAGCACCTCGTAGATCTGCTTCATCAGGGCGATAACGCCCTCGCAGCCTTTCAGCTCTGCCATAAATAACACCTCCTGCTTACTTCTTGCGCGACTTCTCCTGCGCCTCGATCTCTTCCTTGGTCATCTGGCTTATCTGGGTGAAAGCGTCCCTCAGTTCGCCGACCATCGGAATGATCTTCTCCACCTCGGCGGCGGTTTCCTCGTCCTTCTTGATGTTTGCCTTTTCCGCGGTCCTCTGGAAGAAGTCATACAGCTGATCGAGGTTTTTCGACACCGGGACGTCCATGTCGAGCGAGCCGCGGAGCGCGCCCAGGAGTTCCTGCGCCTTCACCAGGGATTCGTGCGCCTTCTTGATCTCCTTGGTGCGGATCGCGTTCACGCCGATGGCGAGCTGCCGCTCGGTTTCGCTGTACAGCTTGATAACGACCTCGACCGGGGTCATTGTCGTCACGGACTGCTTCTTGTATGCTGAATAGGGATTAGACATAACCTGTGCCCTCTGTTTTCTTTATGGTGGCGGCGGAGCGCTCACTCCGCCGCGTTATCTGCCGGATATCACTGATAGCTGCCGGAAGTGCCGAAATAGGAGGAGATGTAGCTGGTCTGGCTGTTCAGGTCAGACAGCGCGCTCTCCATATTGGTGAACACCTTCCACCAGTACTCTTCCTTGTCGGAGTACTTTGTCTGGAGATCGCTCATGCGCTGCTGGATACGCTGCATTTCCTTGTAGATGGTGCTGTCGGTGGTGACGGAGCTGTTCTCCTTGCCTGCCTTGCGCACCAGGGTGCCTCTGTTCTCAGCCTTTCCGGTGCTCTTTACGGCGCTGTCCATGACCTTGTTGACCTTGGCCATGATACCGGTGTCGCTGTCGGTGAACAGCTTGATTATAGCGTCCTGGTTGTTCTCGAACGCCTTGTCGAGGGCGTCCTCGTCGATCTCAAGCTTTCCGTGCTCGGACCACTCGCTGGAGGTCTTGATACCCATGTTGTAGATACCGAACTTGGAGCCGTCGTCCAGGGTAACGCTGCCGTAAAGCGCGGTGCGTATCTGGCTCATGATGGAGGAAACGGTGGAGTCGTTGTAGATAACGCCCTGCTTTGCCTTCTCCTCCCACTTGGTGATCTCGTCCTCGCTCATCTCGTCGCGCTCGTCGTCGGTCAGCGGATCGTACTTATTGCCGCTGCTGTCCGTTGCCGGAGCCGTGCCGATATGCCCGTAAACGTCGTCGATAAGCTGGTTGTAGTCCTCGACGAACTTCTTGATGGTATCCTTGACAGTGGTCGCGTCCTTGGAGATGGTCGCGGTGTAGGTTTCGCCCACCGCCATATTGTCGCTGAACGTGAATGTTGTTCCGTCCAGGGTGTAGGTATTGTCGTTAAGGTAGATCTCCTGACCGTTGATCTCGAAGATGGAGTTCTGACCCTGGGTGTAGCCCACGGTGCCGTTATCATCGGCGAGTCCCAGACCCTTGGCGAGGTCGCTGGACTGAATGTCCACCCTTCCGGCGCCGCCCTTCTCGGTGGCCTCAACGGTGAAGCTGTTGGTCAGGGAGGAGTACGTCATGGTAACTCCGGCGTCGGACTTGTTCACCGCCGCCAGCAGAGTAGCCACGGTGGCGTCCTTGTCAACGGTGATCTCGGTGTCGTTGATGGTAAGGCTGAACTTCCCGTCGGAATCCGGGGTGAAGCCCATATCCTTGAGCTTTGTGCTGGAGGAAGCCTTGTTGGAAGCGGAAGCCTTGGCAAGTCCGAGGGTACCGCCGTCAACGGAGGTCATCGCGAAATCCACGGTGTTGCCGTCTGCGTCCGCCGCGGAGAGATAGGAACCGTCCAGCGTGAAGGTGTAGTCCGGGAATACGGTTTCGAGGGCGCTGGTGATGGCGTTGGCATTCCTGTCCTTAGCCGCCTGCGCGGAGGTGTAGTCGTAGCTGTCGAGCTGATCCTGGGTGACGATGGCGTTGTCAGCCACCTTGTATTCCTTGCGGTAAGCCGCTTCCTTGAGTATGTTGAACTCCGCGAGGACAGTTTCGTTGCCCTCGGCGTTCCTGCTGTCGTAGTATGTGGAGGAAACACCCTGGAAGCCTATATTCACGGACCTTCCGTCGATCTCGATGGCGAAGGTATTCGTGCCCGTGACAACGCTTCCGGTGGAGATAGCGGTCTTGGAGGTGGGCTTTGCCAGTCCGAAGTTGCCCTTGCTCTCGGTAACATTCACCGTGGAGTTACCGCCGACCTTCAGCTCTACCTTTCCGTCCGCGCCCATTTCCGCCTGGAGGAACCACTCCTTGCCGTCCGCGTCAACGGCGCCGGTGGCGTCGGAGCCGCTCCTGCCGGAGTAGCCGAATCCCTCCTGGAGCTTTGTGTTGAGAGCGTCCAGCATGTCGGATTTTACCGCGTCCTTGTCAGCTATCTTTCCGTCGGAATCCACCGCCGCCTCTACGGAGAAGTCGATGGTCTTGGAAACGCTGCCGACCTTGAAGCTGAGGGAAAGGTCGAACTTCCTGGTGACGCTGCCGTCGTCGTTGGTGACGTCGGTGCCGCCGGCTGCGATAGCCTTGTCGAAATCCAGCTGGAAGTTACCCATCTTGATGGAATTGCCCTCCGCCTTGGAAGAAGTCGCGAGCTGCGCCAGCTTGACCTTGTAGCTGCCGGCAGCGGAGTTGCTGGTGGTGCTTACAGTAAGCCCGGTGGTGTCCGCGCCGTTGGTGGCAGTCACGTTGGAAGTGAACTTGTTGAATGTGGAGCTGCTCATCAGGTATGTATCGCGCTTGAGCACATCGAAGTACTTGTTCTTGAACTCGGTGATCTTCTTGGTGATATCCTGATAAGCGGACTGCTGCCAGCTGAGCTTCTGGAGCTTCTGGTTCTGCTTGTCTATCTTCGTCTGGTAAGACGACATCAGCTGCTTGATCATGCTCTCGGTATCGAATCCCGAGGTAAGGCCGCTGATCCTCATTGTGTTTGACATGTCAATTCTCCTCCTGTTTATGCTGCTTCAGCAGCTCCGCGATCGCGCTGCCGGAGGAATGCGCCGCCTGTTCGTTGGTCTGGCGCGCGTCCTTCAGTTCGCTGCGGATTACTTTGACCTCTTTTGGTGCGTTTATGCCTATCTTCACCTTGTCCTTGCCTATTTCAAGGACCGTGATCTCGATATTATCCGAGATGATCAGGCTCTCGTCCGTCTTTCTGGTAACAACAAGCATGCTCAGCCCTCCTCATAGACCGGAGCCTTGAATTCGTAATGCTCCGTCAGAATGACCTGAGCCGCAATGCGCTCCTTCGTATTGACGACGATGGGGCAGCGGAGGTTGATGGTCGTCTTGCGGTAGTCCTCCGGGACGATCGCAACTGCAAGGCAGCGGTAGGGCGAATCCTCGTCAATGCGGAGCATTGCCTGCTCCTCGTCGGATATCGCGAACCTGTAGTCGCTGTAGATCTCCATCGGGTCGTAGACCACGAAGCACGGCTCCTTTGAATCCACCGCCTGGAGCCACATCGGGAACTTCTCGTCGCCCAGGGGGCTGAGCAGCGCGTACTGCTTCTTGTCCTCGAACCCGATTATTCCCTCGGGGAACGTGATGATCCTGCTCTCGTCAACTTCCTGCTCGCCAAAATCTCTGGTAATTATCTTCATAGGCATTCCGGCGTATTGCCGCCGCTCCTTTCAGAATAGATCAGCCCTTGACGTCCAGCACCGGGGGCTTGTATTCAGGATCCGCGCTCCTGGGGAAGTAAATAGGACCGCCGATGTACTCTATCTCGACCCTGGGTCTGTCGCGGACGATGAGCTCCACGCTTCCGGGGACGAACTCCATCGGCAGCTGGTTCACAGTGTCCCAGTCGATGTCCTGTTCGCCCATCTGGTAGTCAATGCTGAGAGTGCCGCCGTCGAAGGTGATGTCTGCGCCCTCCTTCGGCAGGAACTCCATGATAGTTTCAACTGTTGCACCGGCTCTGGCGTTCTGGATCGCGATCTCCGAAGCGGACATTCCTCTCGCAAGCTGATTGCCCTCAGACGCGACTCTTGCCGTGCCCTGGAAAGCGAGGGAAAATCCCTCCTGCGCCTTCTGCGCCATCATATCGCCGTCATTCATATGCCCGTATCCCAGGCTCTTGCGCGCCTGATAGGTGTCGATGTTCACCTTGATGGGGTCGGCCTTCATGACATAGCCGCCCTGGGTATTGGTGATGTTCACCTTGGGCTGACGCTCCGTAGCGTCTGGATACTCGTACTTAGCGTTTGTCACCTTGATCTCGATGGATATCGGGATCGTGGTTATCTGAAGTAGATTGCTGTTCACTTCCAACACCTCCTGGTTGTCTGTAACCTGCCATATAACTGTAATGCGCCGGCTTCCTTGCCTGACCGGACTATCCGGCAGCGCATGCTAACCAAAATAAACCAAATTCTGACCGATCAGCTGATGTAATTGAAAATGCTGTTCGGCACGATGCTGCTGGACATCTGGAGGCACGCGTTGTAGATAGCCTCGTATGTCTTCATCAGCGTGATCTCGCTCTCGAGGTCGGTCGCCTCGAGGTCCTTCTGGCGCTCCTTGAGATTGAGCGTTCTCGTGTCGAAGCGGCTCTGGTTGAACTCGATATACTCCTCGGAATTACCCAGGTCTGCGATCTCGACAAGCAGATTCTCGGAGGAATTCACGATCCTGTCGATGCACGCGTTCGCGTAATCCAGGTCGCCCCTGCGGAGCGCCGCGGCGGCGTCCAGCGTAACCTGGAGGTAGTTGTTGGAGTAGGTATCTCCGTTCTTTATATCCGGCTGCGTGCCGGTGTCGCTCTTGGCGAGGTAGACGTTCTCGTTCACCGTTTCGCCCTTCGCGTTGAGGTATTCCACCTTGATGTTTCCATCGTCGTCGATGGTGGGAATGTGCTTTTCCCTCTTGAACGCCTCGTCCAGCTTTGCCTGGATATTCGCCGCCGTGGTGGCGGTATCCGCTCCGGCGGTGAAGGTGATGGTCTTCTTGGTGCCGCTGGCGTAAACGTCGATGGTGTAGTTCTGACCGTCGTTCAGCTGGTCAAGGTTGATGGAGGGAGTTTCCGAAACATACGCCTCGCTGCCGTCTCCCATTGTGAGCTTTCCGTCCTTGTCGATGGACGGGATCTTTGTGGGGTCGGTGACGCCGGCGTTGTTGAACGCGTTTGTTATCGCGGTCTGGATATCGTCGGTGTTGTTGCCCTTGAACTTGACCGTGACGGTCTTTCCGCCGGCGGTCATTCTGACGGTGTTCTCCTGCTCGGCGCCGCTCTTGAGGCTGTCCGGGCGGAGTATCGTGCGGTCCTTGTCGCTGCCCTCGAATCCGCAGCCGGAAACTCCGGCGCCGTTGAAGGATATCTTCAGCACGGACTGGGGGTCTACCTCCTGGTTGTCGTTGATGACCATGCCGATGCCGATGTCGATGTAGACATCGTTGGAATACGGGAAGTCGCTCTCCTTGCTGTAAGCGTTGACGGGCACGCCGTGATAGAGTATCGTGGTGGCTCTTCCGTCCGCGTCGTATTCAATGGTGAAAGGCTCTTCGTTGTTGCTCTCGCCGCCGAATATCGCGCGCTCCGCGCTGTTGGTGTTGAAGATGGAGCACATCTCCTTCGCCTTGGTTTCGAGCTGCTCCGCGAGGATATTGAGGTCTACCGCCTTGTCCTTGGTGGAGTTGCAGGCGTAGATTATCGTTTCACGCACGGAAGCCAGCTGGTCGGATATCTGGAGCAGGGAGGTCTCCGCCTCGGTGTAGAACTTATCTGCCACCTTGAGGTTCTCCTGATACTGCTCGGTGTGCCAGAGCTGCTTTCTTACGGTGAGCGCCTTGGTCGCCTTGAGCGGTGATTCGCTGGCGCGGCTGTACTGCCTGCCGGAATATATTCTGTTCTCGGAAGCGTACTTCTGTGAGGAAATGCGCTTGAGGTTCCTGTCGTAATTACGCAGCAGCGTTGAATTTGTGATTCTCACTCAGTCTGCCTCCTTAAAGTCCTACTCTGCCGGTGCCGTTGATGAGCTTATCCAGCGCGTCGTCCATGGTCGTCAGCATACGGGAGGAAGCGCTGTACCACTTCTGGTAGTTCAGCATGTTGATACCCTCCTCGTCCATCTGCACGCCGGAAACCTCGTCCCGGGCGTCCAGCAGCGTGTCAACGGTGGATTTCGCGGTATCGTTGCGGCTGGTTTCGTAGCTTATGGTTTCCGCGAGCCTGTCGCTCAGGAATGAAATATACTGATAAACGCTGCCCTTGAAGTCGTTCTCGTTGCCGAACTTCACGCCGCTCTCGAACTTGGAGAGCAGATACAGCACGTTGGTATTCTGGAGTGTGGCATTTCCGTCCTTGTCGGTGGTTTCATCGTAGCCGTAGACAGCCTTGCCGGTGGTCTCGTCGATGGTCTTGACCATGCCGATCATGGTGGGATTCTCCTTCCACACGGTGGAAACGTGGATATTCCCGGCGGTGATGACTACCTCGGAATAACCTCCGTCCAGTTCGCCGTCGCCGTTCTCATCGGCGGTGGGATCCTTGCCGCCGGCGGGGTAGCCGACGAACATCTGGCGTCTGGGGTCGTCGTCCGCGCCGTTCGCGGAGTTGAACGTATTCGCGAGGGTGCGCGCGAACTCGTCGATAGCGGTCTTGTAGTAGGCGATACCGTGAGTTCCGTTCTGGCGGCCGGTGGCGTAAACGCCGTTGCCGTTGAGCATGTCGATATAGGATTTCAGAATGCCGGAGTGGAGGTTGACCTCCTCGCCGCTCTCGAAGTTGAGCGCCGCCTGGTTGCCTGCCTTGGCGAAATCCTGCATGACGAAGTAGTTCACCTTGAACTTCTCGCCATCGACTATATTCACGCCTGCCATGTCCACGGAGTAAGTTCCGTTGGTGTTCTTGGTGACGGAGATATCGCCGTAGTTCGCGAGCTCGTCTATATACATGTTGAGCTGGTCGTAAAGCTCGTTCGGGCCGTACTCATCGGGGTAGTTGATGAGCTCCTTTGCGATACGGTCGTTGAGGGAGTTTATCTCGCTGAGCAGGTTGTTGACGTAGCCGACGGTGTCCTCCATCTCGCTGACGTAGGTATCCTCGACCTCCTGGAGCTTGGTGCTGTAGTCGTTGAGGAGCCTGCAAAGGTTGACCGCGGAGTTTGCGGCGATGGTAGCCACCTCGGCGGCGTCCGGGCGCTCAACGGAGTAATCCTGGAGCGCCTTGAAGTACAGCTCGGTGAAGTACTGCAGACCGTCGGTGTCGATGTTGTCGAGCACGTCCTCGATATCCGAGAGGATATTGACGGTCTTTTCTGTTTCGGCTTCTATCGCGGTGTTCTCGCGGTATCTCTTGTCTATGTACTGATCCCTGGTCTGGCTGACGCCGTAGGCGTTTACGCCCTGACCGTTGAGGGAAAGGTTGTTCGTGTTGCTGCACCATCTGAGGCTCTGGTTTCCGCTGACGTACATGGCGTAGAGATCCACGCGCTGACGGGTGTAGCCGACGGTGTTGATGTTGGAAATGTTGTTGCCTGCGATGTCCAGGCTCTTCTGAGCGACCTGTAAAGTACGCTTCTGTGTTTCAAATCCCAGGAATGTGGGGCGCATATATTTTCCTCCTAAATGCCGGATATTGCTGTCTGTGCTATATTTCCCTGAAAGCCTTCGCGGAGCTTCCGCCGGAAACCTTGGACGCGTTGCGCGTGTAGGTTTCGGGCTTGTTGAGAATGCCGGCGCGTTTGACAAGCTCCTGCTGATTCTCCAGCTTGCGCTTTACGATCTCGTTGGTCTGCTCGTTGATCTCCCGGATATTGTCCACCAGGTCGCCGAGCTGCATTGTGAGCTGCTTCATCTTGGCGCGGCAGCCGTCCGGGACCTCGTCCATCATGTCGGAAAGCTTCCTGTCGGCGATACCCAGACCCTGGAACAGCGCCTGGCGCTTGGTTTCGAGGGACTGGCTCTTCATGACGTACGCCTGCTCCGTGTTCAGCGACTGCGTGAGCCATTCGAGGTCGTCGTCGAGTATCTTCGTGTGCTTCTTCATGAGGAACTTGTGGAGCTCTCGGTAGAAGTCGCAGTCTATTTCAAGGCACCTTATGACTGCCTGTGCGGTTCTCTCGTCCATCTTATCACCCGAATATGATGTAGTTTGCAAGCTCGTTCGGCTCCACGCTGTCCATGGACTGCTGAGCCTGGCTCAGTTCCTGGGGAGTTGCGTCCGCCTTGACTGCCGCAGCGATACCGTTCTTGGCGGCCTGAAGCGCGGTTTCGAACCCGAACTCCACCCGGTCGGTGTTTCTCACCTGGGAAGCAGCCTCCGTCTTGGGCGCAGCGCCCTTTCTGGCGGACTTGTACGCGGAAAGTACCCCGTTTATTCTTTTTATCTCCATAAACTCTGCCTCCTTCGCAAATAAATATGTGGACTTTCTTTTGTTCACGGCGGATTCTGAAGGGTATAATACACCCATATATTATTTCGCCTAATAATATTATCGGCAGCGCCTCGCCAAACTTTAGCGCCCTGCCGCGATTTTTGCAAAAAAATACCGTAATTCCTGCACATATGTGCGGAATTACGGTAGGTAGTCCGATATTGCGCTTACGAAGCGAAGTAGAGGTCGAAATCCGGGTCGGTGGAGCCGGGGGCGTTGAAGACGTAGTCGCCGGTGGTCGGGAACACGTTGCCCTCCCAGCAGGAGCCGAGAATGCAGTCATTGCCGGTCACTCTCTCGGAGGAGTTCAGCATGAGCGCGTCGCGGAAAGCGCTTGCGTTGGCGTAGCTTGTGCTCATGGGCAGGCGGTCCTGCATGAAGTGTGTGGCGAGCACGGTGAAGTTGCTGTCAACCACGGCGTAGAAATACCCCTGGTAGCTGTCCACCATGTACTTGTCAAGGTTGGTCGCGATGTAGCTTTCGAGGGTGGTCTGGGTGGTCCCGTCGAAATCCGGCTTGGTCATGAGCCTTGTGAGGGTCTCCTCGATGTGGACGCCCTTGATTCCGCGCTGTTCGAATTCCGCCTCGATGAACATCAGCGGAGCGCTCTCGCCGAGCTGGCTCTTGATGGTGTTGGCGCCCTTTTCGTACTCGATGAAGTGGAATTCCCCGGTGGCGTAGCTTACGAGCGAACGCTCAGTGGTCTGCGCGCGGGTCATGGTGAGCTGCATTGCGGTGAAGAACGTCTGCGCGTTCACGTTCGCGGAGCGCTTCTTGTCGGTGTTGTTGCCGATAAGGTTCGGAATGATGATCGCGGCGAGCACCGCGATGATAGCCATAACGACGACAAGCTCGATAAACGTGAAGCCCTTTTTGTTCCTCATTCTCTGAAGGTATTGTATCATGCGATATTCCGCCTTTCGTGAATTATGTGCGCACTGAGCGCCGAGCGCCATTATTCAAACGCTTATCTGATGTCGGATAAACGCTTGAATAATAGCACTAATTCCCCGACGGCTTGCGCCGCCGAGGAACGATGTGCATTGTTAAGTTCTGGCTCTTGAGCCGTCAGCTATTAGCCGAGTGCTACTGTAGGAGCAGTACCTACGATGAAACCAGTGGAGGATACGCCAGCAGTGGAGTTATCCCAAGCAAATGTTGTTGCGCCGCTAGTCTGTGTCCAGCCGCCTGCAGCAGTTGCAGTACCAGCAGTGATGCCAGGGCAGTCAGTGCCAACAGTCAGACCAGCGCTTGTATCAGCTGTGTATGCAACAGCCAGGGTCTTGCCACCCTCAACATAGATAACCATGGAAGCAGTGTCGATCTCAGGGAAGAGGTCAGCCAGCTCGATAGCAAGCAGGGACTCAGGAGCAGTTACGCCGACCTTTGTGCCACCTGCTGTACCTGTACCGGTACCAGCCCAGGTCTTACCGCTGCCGTTCTTGAACGCACCAGCAGAGGGATTTGTAACAGTCCATGTACCGGAAGAAACGGTAATAGTAATGGTGGAGTTGTTTCCGGAGCCCTTCAGCATACCGTAACCTGCGGTGTCGCAAGAGGTAAGGAAGGAATCAACATTGTTCTTGATGGAAGCAGCAGTAGAGTTAGCAGATGTTACACGGGAAGATGTAACGTAACCCAGCATGGTCGGAACCAGAATTGCTGCCAGTACGCCGATGATAGCGATAACTACGATCAGCTCAACGAGGGTGAAGCCTTTTTTCTTCTTAAGGCTCTGAAGCTTCTTTATCATTGTAAAGACCTCCTGAAAATAAAAATTTTTATGTATAACCCCAGCGGAGTTATATCCTTGTCAATGAGCTCCGGAGCTTTGCTCCTTTGCTGTAATCACATTATATCCTATCGTCTTAAAAAATGCAAGTGTTTTTTCAAAAAAATTGCAGGCAGAATGCAAATTCGTTCAAAACAATCTATTTAATATGGGCGTTTTTGTGCAAATTGTGTGAAAAAATCATGTAACTTTGCTGAAACGTTTACATGACGCATTCATTTCATGTGAGAGAAAGTATCGGTGACGTGCCAAGGATCTCGCCATCGCATATCCCGGCTTTCTGAGCCCCCCCATACCCGAACACCTTGTTCCGGAAATCCGCCGGAAGCGGCATATCTGACACCGGCGCCGCTGCGTTATTGATGAACGACACACCGAGAACAGTTCCCTCTTCTATGTGCAGTTCCATGTATGCGCTGTCCACATCTGGCATAGTTGAAGCCAGATACGGAAGAAGCTCTGTTTCGCGATTTGCCGGATTGTCGCCGCGCACCGTTGCTGCGGTGGACCAGTGGTTCTTCCCGTCCAGCCAGTCGGAGGCAGTCCCTCCGGTTATCGACCAGTCGCCGCCGCTCACGGTGATATACACCGAGCGCTGCCCCGTCACCCGGGTGTTCAGCCGCGTATCCAGACCCACCAGGAATTCCGCCGTGCGGCTCCTGATGGATTTCGCGGTGTCGTTTGCAGAAGCGATCTGGGAATCCTGCACAACGCCGATCATCGTCGGGATAAGTATCCCGGCGAGCACGCCGATTATCGCTATGACGACGAGCATTTCCACCAGCGTGAATCCCTTTTTGCCTTTTAGCCTCATATATTACCAGCCTTTCCATTTATCGCATGTCGTTCCGGAAACGGAAAATCCCGGCTGCGGAATTTCCATACAGCCGGGAAAATAACCCGGATAGATCAGAATCCAACGGAGAGATATCTCTTGAACTCGTTCGGATCCTGGCAGCGTGAGAGTGCGACCTCCTTGGTGATCTTGCCCATATTGACCAGTCTTGCGAGGTCCTGGTCGAGGGTGAACATTCCGTTCTTCTTACCTGTCGCGATCGCGGTCGGTATCTGGAATATCTTGCCCTCACGGATCATGGAGCGCACTGCGTCGGTTGCCGCGAGTATCTCGAGAGCCGCGCAGCGTCCCTTGCCGTCAGCGGTGGGGACGAGGGTCTGGGAGATGATACCGACAACGGAGTTCGCGAGCTGCGAACGGATCTGACCCTGGGAGTGCGGCGGATATACGTCGATGATACGGTCGATGGTCTCAGCGGCGCCGGTGGTATGCAGTGTGGAGAACACGAGGTGACCGGTTTCTGCGGCGGTTACGGCAGCGTTGATGGTTTCAAAGTCACGCATTTCTCCGACCAGGATAACGTCCGGGTCCTCACGGAGTGCGGCACGGAGGGAGCCGGCGAAGCTGTCGACATCCTGTCCGATCTCACGCTGGTTGACCATGGACTGCTTATGTGTGTGCAGATACTCGATAGGGTCCTCGACGGTGATGATGTGGCAGTTCTTGGATCTGTTGATGTGGTCGATCATCGCCGCCAGCGTGGTGGACTTACCGGAACCGGTAGGTCCTGTTACCAGCACCAGTCCACGGGGCGCCATGGCGAATTCGCCCAGCGTAGCCGGGAGGGACAGGTCGGCAAGGGTCGGGATATCGTTGCGCAGGAGTCGTATCGCAACAGCGTGGTATCCGCGCTGACGATACACGTTGACTCTGTGACGGAATCCTGCGGTGGACACATACGAGAAGTCGGTGTCCAGTCCCTTGGAGATCTGGGATTTATGCTTGATCGAGGTGATCTGGTTGATGATGTTTACGATGATCGGCTCAGTGCAGTCCGGGTAGCCGCTGAGCTTCCTGATGGAACCGTGCAGACGTACTACCGGCGGCAGACCTGCTGTGAAGTGCAAGTCCGAGCAGCCGAGCTCGCGCGCCTCGTCGAGTATCCTGTTGATGTCCATTATATTGTTTGTGTTCATGCCTTCCACGATGTTACGCTCCTTTAAAATAAGTATTCCGGCGGCGTCCGTATTATCGCTCCCGGACAACTTCCCTGCACGGCATTCCGCTGTCCGTATCCCAGTTGGATTATCCGGGGAGTAATATTACCACGCACTTTATCAGACTGTATAAGTTGCCTTTACCAGCTCGTCCATAGTGGTACGGCCGGCGAGAACCATCTTCGTAACGTTGTCACGAAGCAGCAGTGTACCGTTCTCCGTGGCCTTGGCGCCGATCTCCTCGGCGGTGGCACCCTTGGAGATGAGTTCCTTTATATCGTTAGACGTAACGATGATCTCATGGATAGCGGTACGTCCGGAATAACCTGTTCCTCTGCACTTCTTGCAGCCGCCCTTGTGCGCCTGGCAGATCTGCACGGGTTTATCCATGCTTACAAGGCGGAGGTCAGCCGGGTCGGTGAGGGTGATCTGCTCCTTGCACTCGTTGCAGAGGAGCTTGACAAGTCGCTGAGCGATGATACCAACCAGGGAGGAAGCGACCATGTACGGCGCAACGCCCATGTCCACCAGTCGGACGATGGTTGAAGCCGCGTCGTTGGTATGCAGTGTGGAAAGCACGAAGTGACCTGTGATAGCGGCTCTGATGGCGATATCCGCCGTTTCGCCGTCACGGATCTCTCCGACCATTATGATATCCGGGTCCTGACGGAGGATAGAACGGAGGGCGGCGGCGAAGGTCATGCCTGCCTTTGCGTTGATCTGGCACTGGTTTACGCCGTCGATCTTCTTCTCGACAGGGTCCTCGACTGTAACGATGTTTACGTTCGGCTTGGAAAGCTCGCCGAGGGTCGCGTAAAGCGTCGTGGACTTACCGGAACCGGTAGGTCCTGTAACCAGCATAACGCCGTTCGGGCAGCGGATTATCTGCTTGAACATCTCGTAGTTGTAATCCGTCATACCAAGGTCGGTGATCTTTCTGGTCTTCTCGTCGGCGGTGGAAAGGAGTCGTATAACGCACTTCTCGCCGTAAACGCACGGGATCGTGGATACACGGACGTCGAGGTTGACGCCGTCGATCTTCATACCGAAACGGCCGTCGAGCGGGATTCTCTTCTCGGCGATGTTCATTCCGCCGAGGATCTTTATACGGGTGATGAGGGAGTTATGCAGCGCCGGGGAAACCTTCATTGCCTCCTGCTCTACAAGCTCGCCGTCGATTCTGAAACGGATACGGGTGCGGTTCTTGAACGGCTCGATATGGATATCCGACGCGTTGATGTGGAACGCGGTTTCGACCATGGTGTTTACCAGGCGGACGATAGGCGCGTTGTCGATACGCTCGCCGGACTGCTGATCCACCACCTGGTTCTGCTGAGCAGCGGCGGCCTCGTCGTCCAGCTCGTTCATAACCTTGTTAACGGTCTGCTGCGAGTAGAATCTGCCGATAGCCTCCTGGATCTGGGTCTTGGTGGATATCTGCGGCACGATCTCCATGCCGGTCTGGACCTTCAGCTCCTCAAAGATGTAGAAGTTGATCGGGTCGTTGGAAGCCACCATCAGGCGGTTGTTGTGCATATCGAACGCGATGACGGTCTTTTCCCTTGCGGTCTGCTCGGGGATCTTCATTACCGCGTCCTTGTTTATCTGCACGGAAGCCAGGTCAACGAAAGGCACCTTCAGTCTGATGGAGAGCGCCTGCGCCAGCTGCGTTTCGGAAACCAGCCCCATTTCGAGCATGACGTCGCCGAGCATTTTGCCGTTGCTGGTCTTCTGCTTATCCAGCGCCTCCTGCAACTGCTTTTCGTTGATGAATCCGTTCTCCACCAGTATCTGACCGATGGGCAGATTTCTAATAGGTCCAGCCATTATGCTAATTCTTCCTTTCAGAATATTCGGCGAGGATACGGCTGCCGTATCTCCGCTGCGCCCGGCGAGTCGCCGTGCAAACCGCCCTGCGGTGTTATCTGTAAATATGGTGCGCGCCGCGTATTATTCAAAACCCCTTGCAAAAAGCATGATTTTATGGTAAAATGAAACCAATATCTCTTTAAGGGGGTCATTGAACAATGACGGCATTGAAAGTTATTTCCTGCGTATTCGTGTTCCTTTTCGGCTCGGCGATAGGCAGCTTCCTGAATGTGGTGATATACCGCACTCCGCTGCACCAGTCCATCGTGAGGGAGCCCTCCCACTGTTTCTCCTGCGGCAACCGGCTGAAGTGGTACGACATGTTCCCGATATTCAGCTGGATAATCCTCCGCGGAAAGTGCCGCTTCTGCGGCTCCAGGATCTCTCCCAGATACATGATAATGGAGGCGCTGTGCGCGGTTTCCTATCTGGGCGCGTTCCTCGTATACGGCTTCTCCTGGGAGTTCGCCGTGGCGTGCGTCCTGTTCGCCGTGCTGATAGTGCTCAGCGGTATCGACATCGACCACTTCGAGATCCCCTACTGGTGCAGCATTACTGTTGCGGTCCTGGGAATCGCGTCGTTCTTTATCCCCTGGGGGAACTCCATGCTCTCCCCGTGGTATGAACGGCTCATCTCCTTCGGAGTCGTCGTGGTGATGTTCATAATCCTCGTGCTGATAGGCGGCATGGGCGGCGGAGATCTCCAGCTGATGGCAGGCGCTTCCCTGCTGCTGGGATACCGCGTATTCCCTGCGCTGTTCATCGGCATCGTCCTGGGAGCCATCTACGGCGTCACCCGGAAGATACGCGATCACAAGGCGGAACTGGAACTGACCGAGAAGATACGCCAGATCGCCCTGGACTGGTACCAGGACCAGCTTGACCGGGACGTAGGCTACGTCCTCGCCGGGCATGACGACGTGATCGTCGGCACGATAACCGGAGGAAAGCCCGACATCGAGTGGGAGTTCCTGGACGAGAAGGCGTGGAAGGGAATTCCGGACAAATCCGCGCTCAGCAAGAGTATCCGCGAGCAGATAACCACCGAGCGTGAGGGTGCGTTCCGCATAACTATCCGGGAGGACCAGATCACCCGCGTGAAGTATTCACGCCGCATGGTGTTCGGACCGTTCCTCGCCGTGGGGATCGCGACCGCGTTCCTGTTCGGCAGTCAGATAATCAGCTGGTACATCGGACTGATGTCCATCTGACCTTAAAACACATTCCTCACCGCCGGCTGACCGGCGGTGAGTTTTTGTTTATCAAGAAGTTTTAACGTAGAGCTGACGTTCGATGTAGAATATGAAGTAATCTCTCTCGCCGTCAGCCATTGAGCCGAATTCCAGCGGAACCGAGGGGTACACGGTGAGGTTGAAATCCGAAGCCTTCTGACCGAGGCGGAGCATTGTCTTTATCTGACGCAGCTCGGTTATTCCGCTGCCGGAATACACCAGGTTGGAGTAATTGGAATCGGAGAACGCCCTGATAACGATGCTGAGTGCGTCGTCACGGAGCGGCTTGGAGCCTTCCACGGTGGGATAGTCGCCGTTTATCGGCTTGCTGAAGGAGAACGTGAAGAACAGGTCGTTGTAAAGGCACTTCTGGAACACCGCGCGTGCCTTATCCTGCTTGAGCGCGCCGTTGCCCGACATGTTGGGCTCCTCCTGGTAGAGGTAGTACTTCCCGTCGGCAGCGTCGTATCTCAGACTTATGCACCGCAGCACATATGTCTTGTTCGGGTCGGTCTTGTTGACCGACGCGCAGAACGAGTTCATCTCCGAGATCTTGTTCTTGTATTCCTCGACGTTTGTCAGCTGGTCGTAGTTCGCGTTGGAGAAAATGGCTATCTGCCTTGCGTTGTATATCTTCTTGGTGATATATTCGTCAATGCAGTTCGCCACGTTGTCCGCGGTGTACACCTTTTCGGTGTCATCGAAGGTCCTGATGACCGGGTAGATGAACAGCATCATACCGCCCAGCAGGACAGCCAGCAGAGCGCAGGAAACGATGACCTCGACGAGGGTGAATCCACCGGAATTGCGCTTTTTAAGGCGCCTGAGTATCGCTTTCATTGAATTCCTCCTCATTCAGTCGTGCCGGGGTCCGGGGTTTCCGAGAGGGGGAATGCGCCGAAGATATTGACGTGTGTCGTGGTCATCTCTGTGCCGTCGCTGGACTTTACGACCTCGAGGTAAGGCGTGAACTCATAGGAGTCGCCGACCTTGTTGGAGGTCTGGTTCGTGCCGCTGGTGCCGAACACGTTGTTCAGGTTGTCAGCGTCGATCTCCTCCGGGAGGATAACCCAGAACTTGACGTAGCTCGTGTTGCCCACGAAGGACTTTCTCTTGGTGCTGTTGTAGTCATACCAGCCCCTGGGCATGTTACTGCCCACGCAGACTGTGGTAGGCGTCGGCAGGGTGATCTTGTAATCCTTGTTGGCGCCCTTGTTCTTTGCCTCGAGGACATCGCCGACCCCGACATAGCCGTAGTCCACCACCGTGCTCGGGAACATCATCTTCACCTGCGCGTGGTATTCATACTGGGTGCCGACAAGATCCGGCGCGGTAGCGAGAACGCTGAACACATAGAGGTATCCGCCATCTGTTGCGCCCTTGTCCTGCACCTTCACGTTGACGCTGTCGATCTTTGCAGTGCCGTAGATTCTGGAATCCAGACGGCTCATAACGCTGCTGCCGCCGGAGTTGTCGTCATCGCCGCCGCTGCCGGAGCTGCTCTTGGTGAGCAGTCCGTACTGACCGATGAGGTACTTCAGGCGCAGCTCGACGTCCTCGTCGTCGCCGTTGGGATCGCCGTATTCATAGTTGATGTCAACCGTGGTTCCGCCGGTGAAGTTCAGCTGGACCTTACCGTCGGAGGTGTTGTACTTGTATTCCTGCGTGTTGAGGTAGTACTTAGCCTCCTGCTGCTGGAGCTGCGCGTCCACCTCTTTATTGTGGCGCTTCTGCATGATCGCCTGGTTGAGGATCATGGTGACCATGCCAGCCATGATCGCAAAGATTACGAATGCGACCATGACCTCGACGATCGTAAAACCGCGCCTGCTTTTTAATTTTTTAAGCATAATGTCACGCCCTTTCACGATCAGGTTCCATGGATACGCCATGTGCGGCTTCCGCTGGGACGCAGGGGATCGAATCCATCGCCGACTATCTGCTGGATCGTTCTGTCAGGCTGTGCGAAGATGTACTTATACGCACCGTTTACCGCCATATCGGAAACGACCAGACCGCCGACGTTCTTCAGACCGCCACCGCTGCCGACCGCAACGAAGGTCATATACGGAGCATAGACATATCCGAAGAATACGTTGTTCTGTACGCTCTCGTCCGTTGCCTTCTTGACACCGAACTGGATATCCGCGTTCTCCAGGACGGAAACCACGAAAATGTTCACGTTCGGGTAGTAGCTGTCGAGGGAGTAGTTGCTGTTGGTATAGGAATCGCCGAAGTACTCCTCGTAGTACTTCGCCATCTCGTTATACTGATCCGTGTGCTTGCTGAAGTAGGAATCCACCTCGTCCCTGAGGATTCTGCCTATGCAGAGGGTCTCCTCCTTGCCGTCCTCGAAGTCCTTAACGTCGTCCTTGGTGTAGGAGCCGCCGTGGGAATCGCAGGTGTAGTAGGAGTAATCCTTGCCGTCGCTGTCCTTCTTGGTGACCTCGGTGTAGTTGCAGGTGCCGTCCGGATTCTGGAGGATAATGTTGTTATTGTTGATGGTATCCGCCATGGAAACGAGGTCAAAGCCGCTGCGCGCAAAGTAGGGCACGCCGTGAGTGGTCTTGCCCATCTTGCCGCCTGCCATCACGAACCACGCGATGTGACCGAAGAATTCCTGGTCGCTTGCCTGGTATGTGACGCCGTCGGGCACGTCGATAGCGAGAGTACCCTGACCGACAGTGATAACGCTTATGGTCTTGCCGCCGCTCGGGGAGGCCTCGGGATACCACATGAAGGTGTCGTCAACGCCGATATCGTCGCAGTTTGCGGAAACCTGGAGATGACGCTCGCCGAGGGGATCGTCGCCGGTATCAATGACGATGGTCAGGTTAACCGAAGAACCGGAACCGGCGTACAGGTCCTTGACCTCGCCGATGGTGCAGTCCTCGTTGATATAGTAGATATACTTTGCGTTTTCCTTGGCATTGTTGTCGTCAGTGTTGAAGATGATGTCAACAGTGTCGAAGTCCGCGGTATTGATGCGCCAGTTGGGATATACCGAACCGCCGATCTTGTTGTTCAGTTCGTCCTCAATGGCTTCGGTATCTCCCCACACGCCGTTGTTGACAAGCTTGTTGGTGGTAACTGAACCGCCGGAGATCGCGCGGACCGTGCCGTCGATATACAGGTTGCTGATGGAGGTCCAGCAGTTGTTTCCGGTGAAGATGATATCCTTGTGGACATACAGCGCGCCCTGGAAGTCAGGGTAGCAAACCGGGTTAATATAGAGGTTGCCGAGGACATACACATCAGTGTACGCCGGGGTCTTCATATCGCTGTTGAGGATAAGGTCGCCGCCGACAATGAGCTTTGCATGCTCAGAGCTGGTGCCGCCCATCTCCCATTTGCTCAGCGTGGTATTGTTGCCGATGGTGAAGTTGTTGCCGATGACCCAGGTAAGGGGCTTGGTAACATTCTGGAAGGACGCGGAAGCGTCCATAAGTGCCGCACCTGCGCAGGTGACGTCCATGTTGAAGATAACGTCGCCACCGCCGCCGAACTTATCGGTGTTGATATCCTTGGAGAAGATGGTGTACTCGTTATCGCAGTGCACGGTGGAATCCGTCCGGACGGAGGATATCCACACGTCGTTCGGCAGATAGCCGGTGTTGGTAAAGAATCTGCTGATTCTCTCCATCTCCTGGGGCTTGTCGGGCGTGGAGGTCAGGAACATATGAGTTGTTTCCACAACGCCGTTCTTGGATACGGTGACCGCCATGTCGTATACATATGCCTCTTCGCCGTTCACTGTTTCGTTATTCAGACGGGTGATGTCAACGGTGTAAGCGCCGACATCGGATTCCTCGTTGGTTCCGCCGAATGCCGCGAATCCGTTGCCGTCGGTGGAGAACTTCTCGCCCACCTTGAGCACGCTGAGCTTCGCGTTGAGCGCCTTGGTCTTAGGAATAGCGGAAGCGATCATATCGCCGATGGAAGTAGACGAAATATACGCCTGCTCCTGGTTGAACGTGGCATACTGCACCTTGCCGGAGGAAACCACCGACATATACATTGCCGTGACCAGCACCACGAGCGCCGCCATGGTGCTCACGACCATGAAGAGGGCGCTGCCGCAGGGCGCCAGGTATTTTCTCAATGCGTGTTTCATTGTTGATTACCTCCAATACATTCACGCAAGGCCGCCCGGACTCCGCCGACACACCCCGTGCGGAACGGAGCCGGGAATAAGTTACATAGTGGGAGCCGCCCCCGCTCAGCCGAGCAGGGCGTTCTGTGCAGCGAGCTTGTCAGTAGGATCCTGCATGCGCTCGAGGCTGTACATTGTGATAGTCAGCTCTGCGGTGTAGATAACATCGTCGCCGATATCGAAGATAGTATCGTCGTCCTTGTTGTTATTGGCAACTGTAACGGTTTCGCCGTCCTCGTTGGTGGTCGTGGTGACAAGACCGAGCTTCTCCTTCAGTTCCTGCTTGGTGGGGAACTTCTTGCCGTTCTCGTCAGCGACTTCCTTGAGTGCGTCGAAGGTGAGATCCAGGGTCATGTCGTCAACGACCTTGTCGTACTTTTCCTGGACGTCAGCGAACTCGATCTCAACGCCGCTGGAAAGGCGCATTGCCTTTCTGACGCCGTTGATCTCATAGTCGTTGATGAGGTCGATGAACTTGATGAGGTCCTCGGGCTCGAGAGTGGTCACTTCGAATGTGACGTCGATCGCGCCGACGGTCTGGGTGTTTGCGAGCGCCTCCTGGAGGATAGCCTCCCTGCGCTGCTCATCGGTTTCGTCATCGCTTGCGGAGTCGCCCCTTGCAGCGGTCTTGAGGTCGTATGTGATCTCGCTCTCCTCGTTGAAGGTGACGCCGAGGTCGCCGACGGTAGGAGTACCGATGGTGATGGAGTCAACGGAGCACTTCACGCCCTGATCCTTGCAGTACTGAATGAAGTCGCGGATCTGGTCGTCTGCCTCGTAAGCCTTCATTTCCTCGAAGAACATATCTGCGACCTTGTCGCCCTGCTTGTAGGCTTCGTTTACCTGGGTGCCGAGGTCAACGACGGTGGCAGCCTTTGCCTGTGCGTCGGTGAGCTCCTGCTTCTTCGCGGTAAGGGAAGCGTTAGATGTTCCTATGTTCTGGAAGCTGGGCACGATGAAAAGGAAGGTGCCAAGTCCGAGAATTATGATGACGGCAATGACAAGCACTGCCATTCTTTCCTGTTTGCTGAGTCTCATTATTCAGTTACCTCCTCGCCAGAAGCCTCTGTTACGCCCTCGTTGCCGTCAAGGTCAAGGCTGATGGAATTTGCGTTCTCTTCGTCGGAACCGGGTCTGAGGTTCATGGAAACCTCGAAAGTAAACACGGTGTCGTACTTGCACTCGCCGGTCTGGAGCTCCAGATACTTGGAAGCGTTGCTGGAGTTGTACTTCTCGAAGCCGGTGTAGACGATGTTCTGGAAGTAAGGATCGCCGTACTTCGTCTTGACCTCGTTAGTGAGCTTGTTGACGTAAGCGGCAGGCATGGAGGTGGGGTCGCCCTTGCACTGTCCCATGAACTTCACGGAAACGGACGTGCCCTCGATGGAGATGGTCTGGATATCGAGGTCGATACCGTTCTCAGACTTGACCGCCTCTATAGGCTCCTTGACCTTGTCGATAACGTAGCTCTGTACCTTCGGCATGTAGTTGAACAGCGTGGAGGTGGAGCCTGCGTTCTGGTTATAGGTGTTGAAGCCGGAAAGCATTCCCTCGCGCTCGCTGACAACGCTGAGCTGCTGCTGAAGCGCCTGGGACTGGATCTGCGTGTCGATCTCCCTTACCTGACCCTGAATGGACTTATCCACCACGGAAAGTCCGATGTTGAGCGCGGCAACCAGAGCGACAGCGGCAACGCAGGCGCCGCCGAGCATGATGAGGTAGCCGTTCATGCCCTTGGATTCCTTAGCGGAGGTAGCCTCCAGCAGGTTGATGTGCTCGAGATCCTTGTTTCTTCTGTAGATAGCGCCGATTGCGTTAGCGTACTTTGTGAAGTCGATCTCTGTCATCGTTACGACGGTAGACGGCGCAGCGAGCACATGTACCGGCACGTTAAACGAGGAGATGGCGTTGGAAAGCTCGATGAAGTTTCCGGTATCGCCGTAGAACATGATCTCCTTGAGGGGCTTTGCGCCCTTGCGGCTCTTGATGAACTGTATCATTCTGAACAGGTTATCGTAAACCGCGCGTACAACGTAGTCAGGCGCGTTGTCGTAATCAGTGGGGTCGATGTTGAAGTAACGTGAGAATACGATCTGGTTATCCTCGTAAAGGTTCATGTTAAGGAATCCCTTATCGATCTGGATAAGCAGCATGGGCATTCTCTCAGCCATCTTGGGGGTGTTCACGATAAGGCGCGTTACGGAGTTGTTGGAGATGTTGACCGCCTTGAGGGAAAGACCGATGTGGGAGAACAGCCTTACATAGCCGTCAACCAGGCGCTGCGGGCAGGCAGTCGCGATGATCTTGATGAGCTTGTTCTTCTCCTCGTCCTCGGTTTCACCGGCGATGGTATAGGAGATGTTGAACTCGTTGGAAACGCCCATGTTGGTCTGGATCATCGCCTCGATAGCGGCGGTGTTCTTGATGCTCTTGGGCTTGGGGAGCATCATTTCCTTGTAAACGATGGAGCTGGAGGTGATGGACACGATAGCGTCCTTCTCCGTGATGCCCTTGGTCTTGATGATGTCGTTCAGTTCAGCGGCGACCATCGGAACATCGGTTATGTAACCGTTGGAAACCATGCCGAGAGTGAGCTCACGCATGTCTGCGTCCTGCACCCTGATCTTGCTGCCGCTGTGTACGCCCCTGACCAGCTTTATTTGTCTGTCAGTAATATCTATTGAAAGCATATTTTCACCTCATAATAAGATTAAGTTGACGGTTCTGCCTGTTCGTTCCGGGGAACGTATCAGCTGATGTTTGTCATGCCGCCGTAGAGCATCGGGAATATAGCCGCGAGGACCAGACCGATAGCCACGCCCATGATGATGATCATGACAGGCTCCAGCATGCCGACGAGCTTGGTGATAGCGGTGTCGCCCTCTTCCTCGTAGTAATCCGCAGCCTTGGAAAGGATCGTGTCCAGCGTACCGGATTCCTCGCCGACGTAGATGATCGAGGTGAACATACCCTCGAAGATTCCGGTCTTTTCGACCGCCTTGGACATGCTCTCACCGAGCTTGATGTTATCAACGACTTCCTCGAAGCGCTTGTTTACATAGGAGTTACCGAGCACCGAAACGGATTTCTCGATACAGTCCACCATCTGTAAGCCAGCCGCATAGAGGTTTGACATGTTTCTTGCGAAACGGCCCGTGTAGATCGTGGAAATGAGCTTTCCCACCTTGGGTATGCGGAGAATGAGTTCGTCCATCTTGAGCTTGACGGAAGGAGTCTTTCTGGCAACCCAGAACAGGAGAATGATCAGACCGATAACGATAAGGTAAACGTACCAGTGGTTGATCAGCGAATCCGAGAAGGAGAGCATTGCGCGTGAAAGCGGCGACATATCTTCCTCGGACATCATGTTTGCGAACGTCGGGAGGATCGCCGTGAACATGAGTATGATTACCGCCAGGGCGAGTATGAGCAGGATAATAGGATAAACCAGCGCGCCCTTTACCTTGTTGTTTGTCTTGTTGGCGTTTGCGAAGTGGTCAGAAACTCTGATAAGGATCTGGTCCAGCGTACCTGAAGCCTCGCCGGCAGCGACCATGCTGACGAAAAGGTCCGGGAAGACGCCAGGCTTGGACTCCAGCACCTCGGAGAAGGACTTACCTTTCTGTACCTCCTCGTAGATATCCAGAAGAACGCGCTTTGCCTTGGGCTTTTCCTGCTGTTCCTGGAGTATGTAGAGCGCCCTTACGAGAGAAAGACCCGCCGAGGTCATCGAAGCCAGCTGACGGCTGATGAACGACACCTCTTTAGTCTTGAACCTGTACTTTACGTCCACGGCGTCGTTTGCGCCGAGATCGCGATATCTTGTGACGTACAGATTCCTTTCCTTCAGCTTTTGCTGAAGATCCTGATAATCCTCTGCCATCTCCTGTCCACGGACGGTTTTGCCGTTGACATCGGTGGCCTGATACGAGAATTTTTTCACCGGATAACCTCCAATCCCCCTGCCCACGGGATACCCGTCGGCACGTATTCGTGGATTCAGGGCGCACTTTGCCCTATACTCCACTATAGTATATAAATTATACCATATTTTTGTTCTTATTTCAAGCGCCGAACGCGGCAAAAGCCGATAAAACCGCCAAAAACCAGCCCGGCGGCGTGTAGAATTTCAAATCCCCTTTATGTGCATTTTAACCAAAACAAACATTTTCAGCGCCCGTTTTTGATGATTCCTACAACAAAACGTGAAACAAAGGTCGGATAATACAGAATGTGTACCCGGTCCAGGGTATACTATTAATATAGCTGGAGTCCGGACGGCGTATGCACAAATCCTGCAAAAAATGAAAAAGTGCGTACAAGCCCTTGACAAAGGCGTTCGTTTCTGATATAATGATGTAGTTAAGGCTGTAAAAGTCCTAACCCCTTTCTCGTGCAGTCCGCACGGGATATATATCCATAAGGAGGTGCTATATAAATGGCAAAGTTATCTGAGAAGTATGAGGCAATAATCGTTTTCTCCCTGAAGAAGACTGAGGACGAGATCAAGGCGCTGACCGAGAAGTTCGCTGACCTCATCAAGGCAAACGGCACACTCACCAACACTGATGAGTGGGGCAAGAGAAAGCTCGCTTACGAGATCAACTACGAGGGCGAAGGCTACTATGTACTCTACAACTTCGAGTCCAAGCCTGACTTCCCCATGGAGCTCGAGCGTATCATCAACATCACTGATGGCGTTCTGCGTTCCATCGTTGTGCTCGCACAGGGCCAGCAGTAATCCCGGTATAACGACTGTATGCTGAATTGGAGGTGCTCTCGTGTTTAACAAGGTTATCATGATGGGTCGTCTTGTGACCGACCCCGAGTTAAGGACCACTCCCCAGGGCGTGAACGTGTGCTCCTTCCGCATTGCGGTGGACAGACGGTTCCAGCAGAAGGGCGAGGAGAAGAAGTCCGATTTCTTCAATGTTGTCGCATGGCGTCAGCAGGCGGATTTCGTGCACCGTTACTTTACCAAGGGCAGGCTTATCCTGGTCGAAGGTGAGATGACCACAAGAAACTACACCGACAAGAACGGCAATCAGCAGACATGGTATGAGATCGTTGCCGATCGCATATCCTTCACCGGCGAAAAATCGCAGGGCGGCTCCTACAATGATTATGCCGCGTCTGCACCGTCCGCACCTGCTCCCCAGGCTCCGGCTCCGTCCGCCCCGGCACAGCAGAGCCCCGCAGTGGATTTCGCCACCGCGTCCACGGACGACTACCCATTCTAATGCAATTCGTTTGACTTGAACAACAAAGGAGGTTCAGTATCACCATGGCTGAAAAGTTTGATAGACCGGCTCACGCAGTTAAGCGCCCCAGAAAAAAGGTTTGCCAGTTCTGCGTTGACCGTTCCGAATTCATCGATTACAAGGACGTTGCCAAGCTCAGAAAGTGCATGACTGAGCGTGCTAAGATCCTTCCCAGAAGAGTAACAGGCTGCTGCGCTTATCACCAGAGAGAGCTCACAACAGCTATCAAGAGAGCAAGACAGATCGCTCTCATTCCTTACACCGCTGAGTAATTCGGCGCAACTTTAATTTCCACTTTTTTCAGTAACACAAATTCTCCCCCGGAGCGATTCCGGGGGAGTTTTGTTTTTGTTGCGGATATCAGAGTATCTCCTTCAGCCGCTCGCCGGGAATGAACCCGTTGAGCCCGCTGGTGGTGAGCCTGCGCGCCGCCTCGGTCACGTCGTCAAGACTGCCGGCGCAGCCCTCGTCAAACCACGCGGAGTACAGCGACAGCACGCCGCTGACGGTGTATTCCGACAGCATGTGGAGCGTGCGCTCGTCCTGTATTGCGCCGGTATCCCGGAGGGCGATCTCGATGGCGCGGCGGAGCATAGCCTTCACCCTGCCGCCGCTGAACAGCTCCGGATTGAGCGCCAGCAGGCTGACGAAGTAGTCCCGGTTGCCGCTGATGAGGGCGCTTATCTCCCCGAGCACCGCGCCGATGTCGAACATGCTCGTCTTGCTGGTCTTGAGGATCTCAGAGAAGTCCGCCAGCAGCTCGTTCTCGAATTCTGTAATGACATCGGAAATCGAACGGTAGTGCCGGTAGAAGGTCTTGCGGTTTATCTGCGCCCGGGAGCAGAGGGCGGTTATCGTGATGTCCGACAGCTCCATCTCGGACATGAGGGAGCTAAGCGCGTTGCGTATCGTCTGCCGGGTCTTTATCACCCTGAGGTCGGTAGGATTTGCCATGCTGCCCCCTTATTCCGCGTTCGCCAGTACTTCCTCCGCGCGGCTGACAAGGCTGTCCACCGAGGAGGCTATGCCGGATACTCCGTCCATCTCGCTGCTGATATCGCTGCCCTTTTCCATGGTTTCGGCGATGTTCTGCTTCATGCTCGCCATCATCGCGAGGATATCGTTCATGCGCTCGGTAATAGTCGCAACGATACCGTTTACGGCGCTGATGTCGCTGAACACCAGCTTGTTGCTTGCCTCCGCTTCGGTGACTGCCGTCTGGGAGTGCTCCGCCAGGCTGCGGACCTCCTCCGCGACCACCGCGAAGCCCTTGCCGTATTCCCCGGCGCGCGCCGCTTCAATGCTGGCGTTTATCGCGAGAATATTTATCTGCCGGGCGATGTCGCTGATGTTCCTGGTCATTTTCGAGAATCCGGTGACGCTGCTGTTTATCGCCTCCATGGAGGTATTGATGTTCTCCGTGAGGGACTGAAGCTGCGTGATCACGCCGGAAAGCTCCGCCGCGGCGCGGTCGTTCTGGCTGTTCAGCTGAGTGATACCGCCGGTGGATTCAGACACGCTGGAAATGCTCGCGGTGAGCCGCTCCACGACCTCGCCGAGCTGCCGGGTGATGTCGCTGATGCTGGAGTTCGTCTGCTCGATCTGGGCGCGCCGCCGGTCAGCCTCGTGCAGGGTGAACTGCGCGCAGGAGCTGGGCGTGCTCGTCCCGTCCAGGATAGCCTTCGCAAGCTCGCGGCAGGTGGCGAATCCACAGGCGTGGCAGTTGTAGTTCATCTCCGTGGGGGTATTCTTCCCCAGCCCGTGGAGCACCTCGTCGATCTGCTCCTCCGTGGCGGAGAGCCGCTTTACAGGCTGCACCGTGTACTCCCTGAGGAAGTCCTCGTATTTCAGCCGCCTGTCGAAATCCAGGAACTGCTTGTCGCGCCCCTTCCTGTCGAATTTCACGCGGCTGCGGCGGTTGTATTTCTCGATCCCGTTGAGTATTCCGCTCATTCTGTACACCGACAGCGGAGTGCCCACCGCCGGACCGCTGCCGCACCCCCTGCCGCAGGAGAGCACGTCGAACACGTCCGGGAGGTCCCGGGCGCCGACGGTCGGATACTGCGCCAGTTCGCGGTAGATGTGGTCGGTTCCCTCGGAGGTGATGACGTTCAGCGCCGGGGCCTCCAGCTCCAGGCAGGCTTTCAGTCCGCCGGGACGGGGGTATATCGCGCCCATGATACCCTGTGGTCCGTCGAATTCAAACGCGGAGCGCTTTCCTTTCTGCTCGGAAAGGTGGAAGCCCTTGCTTTCCATCAGCTCGCCGAGGTGCTGGAACGTCACGTTGTAGTCCACCACGCCGGTCAGCCGGAATTCGTCCCTTTTCGCGATACAGGGAGTGAGCGCGGCTATTTTCGCGGTGACGCCGAGGTATTTGCGCAGATACACCGCCGCGCAAAGTATCGGGGACTGCACCGGCGACAGATTCCCCACCGCCTCCGGAACGTACTTCAGGACGTAGTTGACGATCGCCGGGCAGGGCTGGGAGATCAGCTTCTTCCCGGGCTGTTTCTCCACAAGGCGGATATGCGCCCAGGTGCAGATATCCGCGCCGAAGGAAACGTCGTACACCTCGCCCGAACCGCTCTTCCGCAGGAATTCCAGCACGTTCCTCCAGCAGCCGTCGAAAGCCACCTTGATGGAGGGCGCGACCAGCAGCACGATCTTCTCCCCGGATTTCATGTCGTCCCAGAATCGCTGTGTGTCGTCCTCGTAGGTGCGCGCGCCGTGGCTGCACTCCTTGACGCAGGCACCGCAGCTTATGCACTTGTCGGGGTCGATGTCGTAGATAGTCTTTCCGTCCCGTGTGACCGCCTTGTTAGCCTCCGGCACGGGACAGGCGCGAATGCAGGAATTGCACGAAACACACTTGTCAGCGTCAAACAGAATCATGTCGTTACTCCTTCAGAATACAGCACTGCGCCCCCGGTTCTGTGGGAGCGCAGCAGGTTATTTTGCTTATTTAGCGTAGTCAACTGCCCGGCTTTCCCGGATAAGGTTGATCTTGATCTGTCCGGGGTACTCCATCTCGTCCTCGATACGCTTAGCGATATCGCGCGCGAGTACCTTCATTCCATCGTCGGAGATGGATTCCGGCTTGATCATTATGCGAACCTCACGGCCTGCCTGGATAGCGTAGCACTTCTCAACGCCGTCGTAGGAGGAGCAGATCTCCTCGAGCTTCTCAAGGCGCTTTATGTAGTTCTCGTAGTTCTCGCTTCTTGCAGCAGGTCTTGCGGCGCTGATGGCGTCGGCAGCCTGTACGAGAGCCGCGATAACCGTGCGGCACTCAACGTCGCCGTGGTGAGCCTCGATAGCGTGGATTACCTCAGGGCTTTCCTTGTACTTGCGGCATACATCTACGCCGATCTGTACATGGGAGCCTTCGATCTCGTGGTCGAGCGCCTTGCCGATATCATGCAGCAGACCCGCACGTCTTGCAAGGGCAGCGTCCACGCCAAGCTCGCTCGCCATGATACCGGCGAGGTGAGCCACCTCGATGGAGTGGTTGAGGACGTTCTGGCGGTAGGAAGTTCTGTAGCGCAGACGTCCGATAAGTCTTACCAGCTCGTGGTTCAGACCGTTCACGTTGGTTTCCATCACAGCGCGTTCGCCCTCCTGGCGGATTCGCTGCTCGACCTCCTTGCGCGCCTTCTCCACGGTTTCCTCTATGCGAGCCGGGTGGATACGGCCGTCCTGGATAAGTCTTTCAAGGGAGATACGCGCGATCTCACGGCGTACCTGATCAAAGCTGGAAAGCGTGATAGCCTCCGGAGTGTCGTCGATGATGAGATCGACGCCGGTGAGCGTTTCGAGGGCGCGGATATTACGTCCCTCACGTCCGATGATACGACCCTTCATCTCGTCATTGGGTATTGCAACGACGGAAACGGCGCACTCGGACACGGTGTCAGCGGCAAGCCTTGAGATCGCCAGGGAGATGTGCTTGCGTGCAAGTTCGTCCTCCTCGTCCTTGAGCTTCTGCTCGTAGGCGGTGATCTTGACTGCCTTTTCGTGGCTCAGTTCGCTGTCGAGCAGGGAGAGCAGGTGCTCCTTCGCCTGGTCGGTGGTGAATCCGGAGATACGCTCGAGGGTCTCGACCTGCTCAGCCTTGAGCTGTTCAGCCTCGGCGATCTTCTCGTCAGCCTTCTTGTGCTTCTGGTGGAGCTGTTCCTCATAGCGCTCCATCTTGTCGGTCTTCTTGTCGAGGTTCTCCTCTTTCTGCTGGAGTCTGCGCTCGGAGCGTGACAGCTCTCCGCGGCGTTCCTTCAGCTCGCGGTCTGTTTCACCCTTCAGGCGCTGTATCTCCTTCTCGGCGTCGGAACGCATCTTGTAGATCTCGTCCTTTGCTTCGACAAGGGCGGCCTTCTTGCGGTCCTCGGCCTTGGTGTTAGCTTCTTCGATAATGCGCGCCGACTCTTTCTCTGCGGACTCGAACTGTGCTTCAGCGGACTTTATGCGGTGCTTTACGCCCATCTTGAAGCAGATGAATCCGGCAGCGGCTGCGCCGACGATGAATGCCGCAACTGCGATGATTATCGCTGTTATTGTATCCATCTCGTTTTTCCCTCCTTCTTAATGATCGGCGGGAATAATATACAATTTCTGGGAATGGATTTCCGCGCATGCGGAAACGCTCGCAGTGCTATGCTGCGTAAATCTTCACGGACGGCATTGCGTCCGGACAAACAGTGCGTACACTGAAAAATCGTGGCAGAATGACAGCCGGAATTCCCCCCGGAACCAGCCGCCCATAGATAACGGTTTCCTGATTTTATATATTAGACCGCCATAACGTCTATAATACAATAGATATTATAATTAACGTAAACTATTTCAGTAACGCGATGTAACGATACAGAAAAGTCCATACTTATTTTACAACAAAATCACGAAAATGTCAAGGGAAAAAGCACTGGATTTTTACCAAAATGCACATGTTGAAAACCGTAGTTCCGGCAGGAACTGACGATTTATACGCGTTAAAACGATTACTCCCCACTGTCGTATGTGGCATTTGCACAATAATTCCGGAGAAAATCCGGCACAATTTCTACAGCCGTCGCTTTGGCGTAAAAATTACCTCCACACCCTTGCAATTATTAATATAGTGTGATATAATAAAGAGAGAATGAAAAACTGCGCCCTGCGCAGATAACTGGAGGACATATATGACCTACAAAGAAAGCTTTATCAAGTTCATGGTAGACAGCGGAGTGCTGAAGTTCGGCGAATTCACCCTGAAGAGCGGAAGACTTGCTCCCTACTTCATCAATGCCGGCAACTACAAGACCGGCGCGCAGCTGGCGAAGCTGGGCGAATTCTATGCAGAGTGCATTATGGAGAACGGACTCAAGCCCCAGACCCTGTTCGGTCCGGCATACAAGGGGATCCCGCTTTCCGTTGCGGCATGCACCGCGCTCTACAACAAGTTCGGCGTTGACGTGAACTACTGCTTCGACCGCAAGGAAGTCAAGGATCACGGCGAGGGCGGAATGTTCGTCGGCAAGACCCTTGAGGATCACGAGAAGGTCGTAATAATCGAGGACGTAATGACCTCCGGTAAGGCTCTGCGCGAGGTTCTGCCGAAGCTCCAGGGCGCTGCGGACATCGACATCGAGGGCATGATCATCACCGTTGACCGCATGGAAAAGGGACTGACCTCCGACAAGTCCGCCGTGCAGGAAGTTTACGACGAGTTCGGCGTCAAGGTGTACTCCATCGTGAACATCAACGACATCATCGACGCGCTGGAGAACGATGTTATCCCCGGCAAGGAGTACGTTGAGAAGATGAAGGAATACAGAAAGGTATACGGAGTAGGCTGATTACTGCCTGTAATATCCGGGGAAATAGGGGAAACACAATGGAAATGCCATTTCAGCCCAACGAGGGCAAGAATCTTGAAATAGACACCGATTACGGCAGGTACGCGAGATACCCCGTAAAGACCCACGTCATCACCAAGGACGACGTGCTGGAGGACGTCCTCGACAAGTACGTCAAGGATTATATCCAGCCCGGCGACACGATAATCATGTCCGAGAAGATCGTTGCGATCTCCCAGGGACGTGCGTTCCCGATTGAGGAGATCAAGGTATCACGCCTGGCAAAGATACTCTCCCACTTCGTCGTAAAGACGAACTATGGTATAGGACTCGGCATGCCGGAGACCATGGAGCTGTGTATCCGCGAGGTCGGCAGACCCAAGGTACTCTGGGCGGCTTTCTGCGCGGCGATCGGCAAGCTTTTCCACAAGCACGGCGTATTCTACAACATCTGCGGAATGAAGGCGCGTGCTATCGACGGTCCGTGTGAATACACGCTGCCGCCCTACAATCACTACGCGAAGATGGCGCCGGATAAGCCCGACGAGGTTGCCGCAAGGCTCACAAAGCACCTCGGAATCGACGTGGTGATCATCGACGCAAACGATATCGGCGCGAACGTACTCGGCAAGCCGCGCAAGGACATGCCGGACGAGTTCCCGATACAGGCATTCAAGGATAATCCTCTCGACCAGTGCTCTCAGCAGACGCCGATCGCAATTGTGAGAAAGGTTTCCTGACATATCAATCAGTTACTTTAAGGGGGTGTTTTTATGGCAACAGTAGGTAGTATGGCGATGGTTCAGCTGAAAATGGCGCAGGCTTCCGCAAAGACCGGCGTAAGCACCGGCAGTCTGTTCTCGAAGAGCACTTTCTCCACCGGGAAAAACTCCACGTCGATAAACGACGCCATGGACAGTATCTTGAAGAACAAGAACGACTACTTCAAGGCGCAGTACAAGAAGCTCTACAGCTCGATATTCCCCAGCGATGAGGATACCGAGAAGGCGGACAAGACCGTCACCGTAAAGCAGGCGGCGAACGCAGCGGCAAGCTCCTCCGAGGATCTCATGAGTTACGCGAATTCGCTGGATTACGGCGACACGGTGGACACCGAGGTCGTTTCCAAGAAGATTCAGAGCTTTGTTGACGACTACAACGACATGGTGGGCGCTCTCGGGGAATCCGACAACCAGTCGGTGCTCCAGAAGGGCGTGGTCATGGTAAATACCACCAAGGTGTACTCCAGTGCGCTCAAGCGTGCAGGTATCACCGTGGGCAGCGACAACAAGCTCACCTTCGACAAGGATAAGCTCTCCGGTATCAAGGCATACGAGCTGAAATCCACCTTCGGAAGGGGCGGCTACGCCAGCAAGATAAACCAGAAGGCGCAGCAGATACAGCGGCTCCAGGGCAGCTCCGGCGGCATGTTCTCCTATTCGAACACAGTCCAGCCCAGCTACACCTATAATATAGGCGCGCTGCTCAGCACATACGCATAAATATCATACAGCAATCACGGCTGGCGCGAACGCAGGTATGCCTTTACGCCAGCTTTTTCCTGCCTGAATAAAGAAATAGCGAGGGAACAGATGAAAGAAGAAATAACAGTCAGCGAACTGCGGAGCATTCCGCCGGAGAAGGTCATGCTGATAGACGTGCGCGATGAATCCGCGTTTGCGCTCGGGCATATAGACAACGCCGTGAATATTGCGCCGGACGCGGTACCCGGCATGGAATTCCCCACGGACAAGGATATCGTCGTGTGCTGCCGCAGCGGAATCATCAGCGAGGAGATCGCCGAGGGACTCCGTGAGCGCGGTTATTCCGCCGCGAACCTCACCGGAGGGTACGTCCGCTGGCTGGGCGAGAAGATCGCAATGCAGAGCAGCTCCGACCGCGCCGCAGAGATTGAGCGTAGTATCACGCGGAAATTCCACCGCAGCATATTCAGCAAATTCGCGAAGGCGCTGAACGAATACGAGCTGCTGAAGCCCGGCGACAGGGTGGCGGTATGCATTTCCGGCGGCAAGGACTCCATGCTGATGGCGAAGCTTTTCCAGGAGATAAAGCGCCACCGCAAGTTCGACTTCGATCTGGTATTCCTGGTGATGGACCCGGGCTACAGCAGCGAGAACCGCGCGATAATCGAGGCGAACGCGAAGCTGATGGGGATCCCGATCACCGTGTTCGAAACGGATATATTCAACTCCGTGTACAATGTACAGAACAATCCCTGCTACCTCTGCGCGAGAATGCGCCGTGGTCACCTCTACAATAAGGCAAAGGAGCTGGGCTGCAATAAGATCGCACTGGGGCACCACTTCGACGACGTGATCGAAACGATACTCATGAGCATGATCTACGGCGGTCAGGTGGAAACCATGATGCCTAAGCTGCACAGCGCGAATTTCCCGGGAATGCAGCTTATCCGCCCGATGTACTTCATACGGGAGGACGAGATCAAGCACTGGGCGAAGTACAACGATCTGCACTTTATACAGTGCGCATGCCGGTTCACGGACACCTGCACGACCTGCAATCCGGACGGAGCCGCGAGATCCAAGCGCCAGGCAATAAAGCAGCTCATCGCAGAGCTGTCGGAGGAGAATCCGCAGGTTGTGATGAATATATTCCGCAGCGTCGAGAATATCAAGCTGAATAAGATAATCTCCTACAAGCTCAACGGGGAGGTTCACAGCTTCCTCGATGGTTATGAGGACTGAATAACAAAAATCCGCCCGAACTACCCGGACGGATTTTTGTAAAAGGTGTTGACAAAAAACAAATTTCATGCTATTATAAAATTATAAGAAATCTACAGCTGCATAAACCTTCCAAATGAAAGGAGAATATTATATATGGAAGGTTATACAACTTCTGTATTGACATTTCTTGTAATCTGTATATTGATTTGGGTACCGATTTGGTACATTCACATCTACTGCTCAAATTACAAGACGAGGGTCAAATGGGATACCAAATCCGATGTGGAATCGGGAATCACTATTAATCAACCGATTACAATTCACAGAGTGTCACGACGCCGAAACACAAATCGAAAAATTTATTCAAGGGTAAGAAAGAGAATTCGCTTGAAGAATGAACGAGGAAAATGTAAGACTCGTCACCGTTTGCACGTTCGAACGCAACGAAATATTAATCACTCAATACGCTGTATAGCAAGTAATCGCTGCGCAGGAATTAAACCGGATAATCGGTTTATTATAGTAAATAGAGATAGTTTCATTGGCGATATAAAAGCCAACATCATTTTGATCGTATCATGTGTCAAAAATTCCTTAGGGAATCAACAACACAAATTATTGATATCATTATTGACAATAGCCTGTACTATTGCCTATAAAGACTCTGAAAGACTATGCATCGAAATCATTAATATATCAGTCTTTTTCATGATGTCGATGTAAAGGTTTATGAATGTAAAGGTTTATGCTAGCTTAATCAGATTTCTTCAAAAAAAGTCGTGCTAATTATAGCACGACTTTTATTCTTTGGCAGGGGCAGAAGGACTTGAACCCTCGACATACGGTTTTGGAGACCGTCGTTCTACCAACTGAACTATACCCCTATCGGTGGTGCGCCAACAGGGACTCGAACCCCGGACCGACCGGTTATGAGCCGGTTGCTCTAACCAACTGAGCTATTGGCGCGAAGTTCGTTGCAAAAGCAACAAGATGGTGACTCGTGGGGGAATCGAACCCCCGTTTTCGGCGTGAGAGGCCAACGTCTTAACCGCTTGACTAACGAGCCATATAAATGATAAGGAATAGGTGGTTGCCTATTCCTTATCGGTTTGGTACAGCTTCAGGGACTCGAACCCTGGACCCACTGATTAAGAGTCAGTTGCTCTACCAACTGAGCTAAAGCTGCATAAGTGTCGGCGCCTATCTATCTTCCCGGACAGTTGCCCATCGAGTATTGTCGAC
>ERZ1026862.199-NODE-199-length-39305-cov-7.919541_pt1 | contig 39305 bp, 28 predicted proteins | sample MGYA00380161_ERZ1026862 | MGnify/ENA primary metagenome ERZ1026862 (study PRJEB33269, sample SAMEA4719797) | human gut metagenome | biome: human-associated habitat; feature: organic feature; material: feces | place: Cameroon | collected 2013-10 ... | reverse complement strand
GTTGAGAATGATGTAGATAAATACATTATTTCTTGGCGGTAGGAGGTGTTGTTGTGTCAGGGGATACACATGCAGCTGTAGGAGCAGCTGTAAGTGGTGTAGTAGCAGTTTCATTAAGTAATCTGTTATCTATACCAGTTTCAAAAGAATCATTATTTATTGGTATGGTGATTGGGGCTGTTGGCGGTCTCTTTCCGGATCTTGATTCGGAAAGATCAAAAGGTAATAAACTACTAAACAAAGCACTATTGGTGATTATTCCAATAGTGCTTTGTTTATGTGTTCTCATTTACTTAGGTAAGTTGAGTTTCGGTGATTTAGGAATTTCTACTGAGCAGTTGATAGCATCAGTTGTCTTCTTAGGAATTGCTTTGTTTGCAAGAACCAGACCTCATCGTGAATTTACTCACTCATTTCTCGTGTGCGTAATTACGACCGCGTGCGTGTATGTTTGCATTAATAGTACCGCATGGATCTGGTTTGGTGTTGGGTATCTTTCGCATTTAGCAATTGATTATCCAAATGAAAAAGGGGAATCACTTCTTTGGCCATTACCAAGTAAATTTTGCTTACACTTGTGCAGTTCTTCCGGGATTGCAAACAAAGTGTGTAGGTATGCGGGGCTTTTACTAGCTACAGTAATCTTAATCATTGGATAGGAGAGAGAGATTATGGAGAAAAAGAAAATTCAGATCTCTGAGCGTGAGTACAATAAGATGCTTCATTGCTTCAGAGATCGTGTGTTATTGGATTGTATCATTTTAGTTGCTCTTTCAGTGATATGTGCTGCCATTTTGATCATCAGTCAATTAGGTTTATCAGCGACAGCATCATTTATTTATAACTTGTTTATGGTATTTGTGTGCTCACTGGTGTACTTGACAGTATTTATTATTCGCACTGTTTACAATCTAATTTTAACTTCTCGAATTAAGAGAGGTCTATTTAAGGTCTGCAGCTCGAACAGGGTTCGCAGATTTGTTAATGTGAAATTTAAAAAGAAAGAGGTATGTAATACTACCTATGTCAGCTGTATGTTTAGTCGGTATTGTTTAGGTATTAAGTAATGTACGTATAAAAATAGAGGAGGTTTTCTATGATTACATACTATTACGATTTAGTACTTAACAATATTAATTTACCACAATTACGTCCAGTAAAGAGAATTGAATATGAGCAGTTACTCGATAAACCTGAACATGTTTATGATTTTGTTTCAATGGCAGGTTTACAGGATTATGCAGAGGAACATTCTTTACTAATTGGTATTGATAGTCATTCAAGTGTGCTGGGTTCTTTCATTTTATCACACGGTTCAGTGAACACATGCCAAGTTGGTACTAGGGAAATCTTTATAAGGTTGTTGCTAGTTGGTGCCACATCATTCTTCATTGTTCATAATCATCCAAGTGGGGATTGCAAACCATCTACAGAAGATTTGCGATGTTTACGAAAATTAAAGAATGCCGGTGCACTGATGAATACTGAGATTTTGGATTTTATTATTGTGGGAAAGCGTGGTTATTATTCTGCGCGGGAGAGTTTTAAAGATTGGAGTACATTATGAAAAGTATTTTTATCAAAGATATTACTGGTGGTTGTACAGGAACCACTGATTTTATGGTAACAAGTTTTTCTGAAAAACTAACTAAATCGAATAAGAAATATTTCGATTTAGTGTTGACAGATAATTCAGGTTCAGTTCCTGCAAAAATTTGGAATGTAATTCCAAACACTCCACGACTGGTTGTTGGTGACTTTGTTAGGGTTACTTATTCTGCAGAGATGTATCAGAATTCTTTGCAGATTTCAGTAACATCTTTCAATCGTCTTGATCCATCAACAGTAAATTTAGACGATTTCTGCCCTGTTACAAAGTATAGTATTGAAAAAATGTGGTCTCTTATGGTCAGTATGCTGAACGGAGTACAGAATCCATGGTTAACTGCTCTAATTGATTCAGTCATTGAAGAAGATGATTTTAAAGAGCAGTTTTGCAGGCATTCTGCTGCTACAAAGATTCATCATGCTTACAAAGGCGGGTTATTACAGCACACTTTGTTTGTGATGCGCTGTGGACATAGTTTAGCTAAAATTTATGAGTTAGACACCGATTTGGTGGTTACATGCGCATTTCTTCATGATATCGGAAAGTTGATTGAGTTGTCTGCTTTTCCTAAAAATGACTACACGATTGAAGGACAGCTTGTTGGCCATGTTGTTCTCAGTACTATGTATGTGTCAGAAAAAATCAATGCAATTAGCGGATTTCCTGATGAATTAAAGCAGAATGTTCTACATTGCATTGTGAGTCATCATGGAAAGCTCGAGTATGGATCACCTAAGGTGCCTTCTATTAAAGAGGCTCTTATTCTGCATCTTGCAGATAGTATCGATTCCAGAATAGAAATTGCTCAAGAGGATCTCGAGAGCAATTCTGGTTCATATAACAGATATCTTGAGACTTATGTGATGCCAACTACACGACCTAGTGGAGGTGAAATAGATGGAGTATAGAATGCGATATGGTAGCAGGGACCTGGAGTGCTTACACTTTAGTGGTATCGAGTCTGCCTTTCTTGGTAATCCAGCAACACCAAGAAAAATACACTTTGATAAAGTGTCTACGATCTTTTCAGTAATTGATGGTGAGTTTGTGCAGTATTCTACTGCCAGTAAGCAAGGGCTGCGTATGGATTCCAATAATTATTTCAATATGGGAATGACTGATAAAACGCGTCTATCCAGCAAATATGACGACTTTAATCTGTTCAGATCAGAAGAAGAGATTTTAAATTTAACCTACTTTGAGACTCTTCGTGAGTATCAGCAGAAAAAGCTTTTCGATTATGAAAAGAATGATGGAAAAGTAATTCATTTAGATTATGAAATTGGTACACAGGCCGGGGACGAAATATTGGCCGGATACTTGATTACGGATGATGATAGTGAGAATCATGAAGCAATTGCCATTATGTTGAGTGAGGAAAAGTGGCATGAATTTGTTAATGAGTTCAGAAAGGAGAAAACCAGTGAGTGCTTAATACAGTACTTAATGGAACGATAACATTGATAGCAACATTATTAGGTAATTATGGCGTAAACCCTGTTCCACATAGGCATTTGTCGTCCTTGTTTGTTTCAGTTGGTAGCACATCTGTTCTGTTTGACTGTGGAGAAGGAACACAACTTGCTATTCGCGAACAGACTTTGCGTTTTACAAATTTATCTTTAATTTGCCTCACTCATTATCATCCAGATCACGTTTTAGGATTGCCAGGACTGATTTCGACTTTGGATACAGCTATACGAGATGCAGAAGTAAGTCGTAAGAGATCATTGATTATTGTAGGTCCCGAAGATTCTAATGATACTGTACTTAAGTTGGTTAGCATAATTAGTCATACTAATCTGCAGATTCGATTTATTGGACTGAAAGCGAATAAAGAATGTAAATTGGATTTTCCCGGATTTACGCTGACTGCTTTTCCAGTGAAACATTCTATTGACTGCTTTGGCTATGCTATTGAAGAGTTTCATAATCCCAAGATGGATATTTTAAAAGCTGCTGAGTCAGGTATTGATCAGCAGTATTGGAATTTCTTGCAAAATGGTTATCATCTAGTTAATGACGAGAATGAATTACATACTATCAACAGCATTACTAGTGGTGACATGCGTATCGGGAAAGTTGTATACTCTACAGATACTTTACCTGTAGCCAATATCAGGAATCATTGCGAAAACGCACAATTAGCTGTACTTGAGGGTATGTTTTACAGTGGCTTTGTTACTTCTAACGGTAAAAACAAGGAAATGAAGGGCTGCCACATGACTTTTGAAGAAGCCGCTTCCATAGCTAGAGATGCAGGTGCAGAAGAACTGTGGTTAACACATTTTAGTCCTGTATTAACAGATCCGGAAGCAGGCCTTGAGAAAACACTGTCAATTTTCCCTAACACTCGTTGCGGAAGATTTGGTATGCAAAAAGAGGTGAAGTGATGAAGTTTGGTAAAAATCCATATGGTCGAAGTTTTTGGATAGGGGAGTCAGAACTTATTTTGGATATAATTGCGACTTTACAACGCATGATTGACAAGAGTGACGTTGATGTCAGATTGTATTATGAACAGAGTTACTCTTTTCCTAAGAAATTTTATGCATTGCCAATTGCTTTTGATGATGGCAAAGTCAGAACAACAGTGGATGAACTTGAATCCATTTCAGACAGCTTACATAATAAGATTTCTAAAATTGTGATGATGCAGATTGTGAATAAGCTGTATTGGTTTACAGAAGCCTCAAAGAACGGCATGGTGCAAGTTGGTATTTCATATGTTCTTGTTGAGAATTGTGACGGAAAAGGTAATCCGGGAATTTTGATATTTTGGAAAAAGTAGTAAGGTTATCTATGCCTTAAATATTAGAGCGGTCCTTGTGGACAGGGAGGATGTTTTGGCTAAAATTAAAATTTCAGATAATAGTTCTTGGTCTATTCTATCAGAAGTAGATTCAGAAATAATTGTGAATAGGGAAAATGATGAAGCAATCGTCCGAGCTCGAACAGCACCTTTCACTGGCAATGTACAAGATTTAAAGAGCGAATTTACAAATCGTATTAAATCCGACTCAATAATTCTTAATGCTAGAAATGATGCAATAGACTGTAATGGGGAATTATGGTTTGTTATGAGTTTTGTTTGTACCAATTCAGAGAAGTATCGATATTTCTTTTATCGAATCTATGATCGGTGCTATACCGTGATAGAGATGATGAGTAATGTCGATACCACTGCTGTAAAATTTGTTGACTGGGCTAAAGAGCTTATTTCTTTGATGGAGATTCAGAATTGTCAAATTTGGAATCCAATAGAGATTAATGGTGAAAATCTTGAAGTTCGGACACCATCAACATTCAGATTTAGTACAAACAGTACCAAAGATCGTTTGATCTTTTTAGGTGAGAATAAGTATCTTGTTGTTAATGTATCAACTGAAGAGTTTACTACATTAAAAGATATGGTTCATTCAAAAATCTTGGCTAGATCAGAATCAAATGTTATTTTTGATGCGGAGTACTATACTCCAGAATTTGAGTTGTGTCGTTATCGTGTTGAGGGAGAGGATTGCAACACCTATTGCACTTACTTTAGAAAAATGTATGATTCTGTTGAGATCATTGCATTTTTATATGAAGCTGGTGAGTGCAAGGCTGATGTAGAGAGTCTTCTAAATGTTAGGAGGTGTTCCTGTGAGTAATCGTACTTTTTATCAGAATCGTGATAGGCAGCACAATCAGTATCAGCATGGGAATTATCAGCAAGGTTATTATAGTGGTCAACAACAAGGTTATGCAAATAATTATCGTGGGGGACCACAATATGGTAATAATCCGAATAGTTATCAGGAGTCTTTTCGGTGGAATAGCGGATACTCATCAGATTACGCTTCTCCAAAAGAAGATCGTCCTTCGATTACTTCCAGAGTTCTTTCATTTTTTAATCGTGCAAATGAAAGAAGGATTGCAAAAAAGCATCCACCAGTAGTAAAAGTAACAAATTCTTCAGCATCGTATGATTCTGCTGAAGTAAATGGAGGTTATGAGGATTATGTTTTCAAATCAAGTAAAGATCTTGGTGACGATTCTTTTGATCAGTAGTCTTCTGACAGAACAGTTCGCAACTGCAAGTACTGTGAATCATTGTTATGCAAAGAAAACGGTATATGTTGTGAATAGCAAGCGACAAGTTGTTGGTAAAATCAAAAAAGGTACATCTTTTTGTTATTTGCAATATCGTAGTGGCTGGATCCAATTTAAGTACTATGGTAAGAAAAGGTATGCTAGTACGCAGAATCTTGTGTTGGACGGTTCATTGCGTTCGTATGTAAACAACCATCCATACAGATTTAGTCAACAAATCAGAGTAACAAAAAGGTGTAAGGTATTGAATTCCACTGGTAAGAAGAAATTGTATACTTCATCAAAAGGAGAACATTTTAAGATTTTTGGTGAATATGGACAATATTTCCATGTTCTTGTTGATGGTAATGAAGGGCTACTCAAAAAGACTGCAGGGGTTCCATACTATTATGTTGAAGTAACAGCATTTAATGCTATTACAGGAACTTCAAAAAGAGCGAGAGTACTTAATTATGCTAAGCAGTTTATTGGAAATCCTTATGTGTGGGGAGGAACTAGTTTAACTTCCGGCGTAGATTGTTCAGGATATACTATGCAGATTATGAAGAAGTTTGGGGTTTCTTTACCGCATTACTCAGGTGCACAGGCACAGTGTGGTAAAAAGGTTACTAGAGATCAAGTACGTCCTGGTGATCTTTTGTTTTATGTGCATGGTAGTCGAATCGGTCATGTGACTTTGTATGCAGGAAATAACAGAATGTATGAAGCAAAAGGACGACAATATGGAATTGTTGAATCTCCAGTGGATTGGAGCAAAGTGTATTGTATTCGAAATGTCTTAGATTAGGAGGAAATTATGAGTCGAGGAAAAAGTAAAAGTAGAGTACCTATGTCTACTATGGTAACTGTTATTATTTCAGTTGTGATTTTGCTGATAGTGATTATCTGTATGCTGTTATGGCATAAAAAGACTATGCAGAAAACACAACTTCAGTGGGAAGCAGAACAATCTGTGCTGGCTGAGCAGGTGAATTCCGCTCAGAGATCTGGTGTCTATCGTACAACGATGGACATTAAGAAAGGACAGATTTTATCAGAAGATAATACAGAAGTTGTTGATGTGCTGGCTGATGACTCTGCAGATATGTTTATTACTGCAGAAGACATGGGTAAGGAAGCAACAATTGATATTCCGGCTGGCCAGTGTGTGACCACAAATATGGTGACTTCACCGCTTTCTGAAGATTGGCAGGAGCGTGAACTTGACTGTATCTGGCTTAGTTCAAACCTCAAGCAGTATGATTATGTAGATATTCGTATCATGTATCCAAATGGTACAGACTATACTGTTGTGGCCAAGAAACCTTTGAGAAAGGTAGATCTTACAGTTAATAACTGTTATCTGTGGCTAAATGAGGAAGAAATGCTTGCTTTGAACTCTGCCATTGTTGATGCAAATATGAACGGTGGTAAGATTTATACAGTTAAGTATGTAAAACCTGCTGTAGAGGAAGCTAAGAAAGTCAATTACATTCCAACAAAAGCGATTGCTGAGTTGATCAAGGCGGATAAGAACATTGTTAAGAAAGCTGAGCTTAATCTAAGTGTTGCTGCTCGTGAGAACATGGAGAGTAAGTTGCTTCAGTTTAAGAAAGACTACAAGAGCAAGAACGACACTGATTCGAACTATGGTTATGATTTTATTCTTGACGACACAACTAATGCCCGTGGTGACTCTGATGGTAATAATCATGGTACCGAGAAGAAGGAAGAGGATGATTCAGAGGCAGATACTTCTGATGAAGAGAACCCAGGTTTAGTTGATTCTACAAGAAATACAGATGCATCTAATGACGCAACTCTTCAAGATGATGAAGAAGCAACAAATGGCTTGAATAATTAATGGAGGTGCTGTTATGGAACAGACAAAAGTCGTAGCTTTCGTAGGTACTGAGAGTTATGATCTTATCCATTATTTATCAAGGTTGATTCGCAAACTTGGGGGTAAGTCATTGCTTGTGGATTATTCAGATAGTAGAGCATTGTCTCATACTATCAGCAATCCATTAGTACCTGACGGAGAAATTGTTGATTATCGCGGAGTCGATTTTATCACCGATTCTTGCGATGAGAATTTATTTAACAACTATGATTACGTATTTATTGATTTTGGATTTAATACACGAAATCCTTATTTAAAGCGTTGTGAGGAGATTTATTTTGTTACAGATCTTCAGCGACAAAATGCTGCGCGTCTTCGGAATATACAGCCGGGTGATGACCAGTATTGTTCGCTAGTGATCAGAGAAATGGTTTCTTCAAAAGTAGGGGCTGATGCTGTTAAAGCTCAGCTTCCAAATATTGTATTCTCAGAAGATGACAGTAATGTTTATGAGATCTATGCTGATACAGCGAATACAAGTACTGCATTGTCTGTTCAGTACGATAATGTATTTCAGTTTAACAGAGTGTCTTCTGATGTGAAAGAATTCTTATTTGGCTTTCTTTCAGTGGACTATGATGAAAAGAGATTGAAAGCCGCTTTTAAAGCGGCTTCTAAAGGTAAATAGGAGGTAACTATGCAGATAGTATTTTGGAGTCCAGTTCCTGGACAGGGGTGCGCGACTAGCAGTTTGCTAGCTGTTGCAACATACCTGGCTTCTTCAGAGAAGAAGAAAGTATCAATTCTTTCTACGAATTGTACAAATCACGACATGCAATTACCTTTTATTGGGTATGAGCAGGAAAAAGTTTTTGTAGATGCTGCGTCCAGACTTGGTTTGGACGCCCTTTTTAGGAGCGCAAAAGGTGAGCGGTTAACGAAAGAGATAATCGAGGATGCTGCTTTGCGCCTATCACCGCGACTTGCAATTTTTGCTATGCCGTCTTCAGGAAAAGTGTCTGTTAATGAGACTACTTTGCTTGAGACGTATGATGATATTGCCTCTGCAATTGACAAATACAATGATTTTACTCTGATCGATACAAGGGGTGGAGCAACACGTCTGAATCAGAAGGTACTTTCAATGGCAGATGTTATCGTAGTGTGCTTAAATCAGAATCGTTCTGTATTTGAAGCATATTTTGAACAATTTAATTTCTCCGGAAAGAAGTTGTTCTACTTAGTAGGTAACTATGATCGTAATCAGTCTTTCTCTATGAAGAATATTCGTCATCGTTACAAGAATCTGAAAAGTAGTAATTCTGCTGTAATTTGGCACAATTCAGATTTTTCTGATGCAATGAATGAAGGAAAGCTATTTAAATGGATGAATGTAAATAAAGGTTGTAAAAAGACGGATGTTAATTATTCGTTTATCCATGAAGTAGATCTTGCAGCAAAGAAACTGATCAAGATGGTAGGAAGGAGTGATACTTAATGAATATTTTTAATATTGCTTTGATCGTAATCATCTTGATTGTTACAATTGTTGCCATTGTAATCTACTTAAGACCAGACCCTCTTGCAGGAGATTTGGAAGAGGAAGAAGTTGATAGATTCGATCCGGCATATTTGACAAATGAAGTCAAAGATGAGTTCAATCGCTTCGTTAAGTTGAACATTGCTGATTTGGATTTGAACAAGGTTCAGTCAGATAAGATTGAGAATGATAAAAAACATCTCAATCGAGCTCTCAGGACCTGCTATTTAGGTGATGCTACAAGTAAAGCTTATGTGCAGCAGTTTATTAAGCAGGTCCTTGTAAAAACTTTTGGTATTTCCGAAGAAAATATCGACAATACTATTAAATTCGGTAGTGTGGATCTTAGCATCCGTGATAAATTCGATATCATTCTTTATATTTACAAGGAGAAATTTGGCATTGGCGGCCTTAAGAAGTTTTTAGACGTAATGGGATATTTAGAGCCGTATGGTGAAGGTTCTATGGTATACTACAAAGTCACGACAGAAGATATCAATCTTGCTTTTAATCGCCATGCTTTATTGATTGATGCCTTATCTTTCGAAGACAAGCTGAATATTCTTACTGAGAGAATTTTTGCAGATTATCTCGGATTAGGTGTTGTCGATGAGATCCGAGATATGGATATTGATGGTGTCAACTGTGGTACTTCAGGACTTCCATATCGTGAGAATCGTAATTATGATGATTACTATTCAGAAGATACCGGTGAAAATCCTATGTCCAGCTATAATGCTGTGTGGGTAACATGTTCTGGTAAGTTGATTTGGTTTGCATTTCTCGGTTTTGAGCAGGAGAATGCTTTTGAGCGAGTATGTAAACGTATTTACAAATATGATAATCCAGGAACTTTATCTGCAGATCGCGGACATATTGTAAATGATATGGCTGATGGTTCCCGTATTGTAGTTGTACGCCCACCAGAGGCTGAGTCTTGGGGATTTTTCTGCCGTAAATTGAATGTCGGAAGTAAAATGTCATTTGAGGATCTGATGCCTTATGAAAACGCTGATAAGCTTAAAGAGCTTATTCGTTGGATTGTTCTTGGTAGTGCAAATATTATCATTACTGGAGAACAAGGCTGCGGTAAATCTACTTTCATGATGTCAATCATTCAGTTTATCAGGCCATCCTATGCTATTCGTATTCAGGAGATGGCGTTCGAGCTGAATCTTCGTACAATTTATCCGGAAAGAAATATTATGTCATTAAGGCAGACAGATACTGTATCTGGTCAGGAAGGCTTGAATATTCAGAAGAAAATGGACGGTTCTTGTAACTTACTTGGTGAGGTTGCTGATCAGGAAACAACACGTTGGGCTATTCAGATTTGTCAGACTGGTTCCAACATGTTGATGGCTACCCACCATGCTAACTCAACACCGGACTTATTAAAGGCATTTGCTGACTATTCCAATGATCGAAGTAAACTTGAGCTTGCCGCAGCATCTTTGAATTTTGATATTCATTTAAATAGGGATGCACAAGGTCGTCGTTTTGTTGAGAGAATTACAGCAATCTGTCCACACATTGCTGAGCCTTATTCGACAGACGTTGAAGAAGCGCAGAAGCAGTACTACTTTAGGCAGACTGATCGACAGGTGTTTGATACTATTGATCTTTTGAAGTGGAACGATGGTGGTTTTGAGTTCACAGGGTGCATGGATGATCGTAATCGAAATAAAATTCTTAAGAGTCTCACTATTGAGGAGCGTGAAGAATTTAACGGTTTTTGTAGCCGTGTGAGAAAGGAAGTAGGTGCATGAGTAACAAATATTGGTTTCTTTTACTCGTTGCAGTAGCTCTTAGTTTTCTTGCCTTTATTTTCTATTTCTTGATCAAGATATGGATTAAGGATTCAGAAGAGAAGCGGAGAACCGCTATTGTAACAGGTATCAAAAGATCGCGTAAGTTCTCGCTTTTTAAGGTATTTCAGAAGCTTGTGCAGTTTAAACCGACACGCTCTTACTTATTGAAGTTACAGCGAGTTTATGAAATTCGTATTCCTAACGATTCTAAACAGAGTAAAGAGAAAGCAATGGCTCTTGCTCTGCAGGTGTGGGTCGTTGATCTTTTGGTCATTATTGTGCTGTTTTGCACAAAACCTACTTTATTACGTGCGTGTACTGCTATCTTTTTCATCTATGTTTTCAGCGGGCAGATCGCTCGTAATAAAGTGAACAAGTTTGACTTGGAGTTGATTTCTCAGCTAAGTACTTTTATTGATGACGTTCGTCATCAATATTTCGTTCATGAGATGGTTGACGAAGCTATAGAGGGTGCATTGGAAAAAGCACCAAAACTTATGGTTCTACATGGTCAAGCTATTTATGATGTTATTACTAGCTATGACATTGATGATGCACTGCAGACTTATGCGTCTACAGTGCCAAGCTATTTCTTGAAAATGTTTGCAGATACCTGTGCAAAGATTATGCAATACGGTGACAAGGATGTCGATAACCAATCTCTCTTCCTTCAGTCTATACAGAATCTGAAAGAAGAGATACAGATGGAACAGCTTAAGCAGAAAAATTTGAGTCATAAGTTTATGTTCTTGATTCCTATCTCTGTAATTCCTGTATTGGGTATTGGTCCGCTGATTTCATTTTGCTGTACCAGTTTTAGTGCAATGGCTGATCTCTTCAACGGTAACTACGGAAAGATTGCTGTTGTGCTCATGTTTGCAGCAACCATAGGTGTTTACAATGCTTTGATCAAGTTAAGGGAATCCTTTCACATTGATTTGCAACCAAAGGTTTTCTGGAAGCAAGTTTATGAAACTAAGCTTTTTAAGAGACCGGTTAATAGTTTTTTGGCTAAGAACTGGTCCCGTTCCCTTAAGCTTAAAAACAATCTTAAAATGGTTGGTAGTAAGTTTGACATGAAAACATGGACCACTCGTAACTTTATCTTATTCATTGCAACTTTAGCTTTGTCTACTATTGGATTAGAGGTAATGCACATTTCAAGTAAACAGGCTTATGGTAGTAGCGTGCTTGCAGTTGCTTCCACAACTTCTGGTGCTTCTGATGATGAGTGCTTTGAAATGTTGATACTCGCAAGACAGCTTTTGGAGAATTATAAGGATTATGATTTCAGAAAAGATTACAATGCTGTAAATCCTGACAAGCAGACCCCTTATTTTGATAAAGCTGTTCGCGATTTTGCTTGTGATCAGCTCGTTGCTGATATAGGAGAAGGAGTGAAGATTGATGAAGTTATGGCATACAGTCAGGTTGATCTGTTTTTAGGGCAGCATGATTCTACAACAAGTCCTATTAAGCAATTAAAAGGTATTTCTTACAAGGAAGCCTCTACGACGGATGACCCTATGATCCGAAGCGGCTTTAACACGTTTGAGCAACTTGTAACAAAAGCTGGTTTATCAGTAAATGGAATGTCAGAGGATGTTAAAAAGTCTGTAGGTTCAGAAGTTGCTAAAGAAATTCGAAAGTATCAGAATGAGTTCTTTCACTGGTATGATCTTGTTGTTGCAGTTCTGTTAGCTATTTTTGCATACAACTTTAACACAATAATTATGTTTGTTGAGCGTATTGCTTTACAGGCTGATATGGATGATGAGGTTATTCAGTACAAAAGTTCGATTATGTTGCTAATGCACATTGAACGAATGACTGTTGAGATCATCCTTGATTCTATGTTGATGATTTCACGTATTTTTGAGCCATCTATTCAAAAGTGTATTAATGATCTCCCATTGGATGAGAATAGAGCGTTTGATACATTAATTGATGATGAGCCATTTGACGCTTTTAAGCGGTTAGTGGAGAATCTTAGAATGGTTGATAAAGTAGGAGTAAAGCGTGCATTTAGTACTATAAAAAGTGAACGTAAAAATTATCAGGAGAAGCGTAAGCAGGAGAATGCTTTCTCCGCAGAAACACGAGGTTCTATTGCAGGTTTTGTTTCCTTCCTTCCATTTTATGCATTAATTCTCCTTTACATGATCATTCCATTCGTTATTGAGGCAATCAGTGAATTCCAGCATGCGTTAGATGCAATGCAGACATATTTGTAAGGAGGCGGATACTATGGAGCATTCATTACGTTTAGTAACTTTGTCCGTAGCGACTGTCTTAGTTGCAATTTTGATTAGTAGTGTATTCCTTCTCTATCAGATAGGGAAGGAAGCATCTACGACTGCAGTAGGTAAATTTGTCCAGTCAATAGAGCATGGTTTAGGTCCAGATTTTGAGCAAAGAGATGGTTCAGTTGTTGATGGTGACTTTGTTCGTGAGACAATTGAAGAATACGCTGGTCAGTACTTTATTCGAATTCGAACGCCTAAGCATCCTGAATCTTTTGCTGTTTTTGCCGTATCATCTTCTAAAAAGTCTGCTCTTTTGGATATTGATGTGGAAAGTTCTGGTAATTATTCCTATCAGGGTTACACAAGTGCTAATGATAGCTATTACATTGATGGTGCCGCTAAGTTCTACGTGACAGCCATTTATACAAAAAAGGCTCTTGCAGGTGTGTATTTTGAGCAAAAGGCAACAACCACTTCAAACAAGGTTGAAAATCTAAGAGATGCAAAACTTACAAAACTCAAGCAAGCTAAAGTTGATGTTAATGCTATTAATTCACAGATCAGTACTTTGACAAAAAGTACTAAGGACCTGCTTGCACTAACTAAGCAGTTAGATAAGAATACAGCTGCTGACAGAGCTCGCAAGTCTGATAAAAGTTCCGGTACTGTGTACACAGCATCCAAGAATTTTAATTCTACGTATGCAGAGTATGTGAAGTCGCAAAATCTTGTGAACAATGATTATAATCGACTATTGCAGCAAATCAAGAGTGAGAGCTGGGCTAATGAGATTGTTGGAGATATTACTCGTGCTGAAGTACGGGAATCTGAGCAGGAAGGTGACACTTGTACACTGGAGTGGTACAAAGCGCTGTATGATACAAGAAATGATTAGGAGGTGTAATGAATGGATCGTGCATTATCAATAATAATTCTTGCATGTGGTGTAATCATTGTTGCAATAATTATTTCAGCCGCCCTAAGTGTTGGTAAAGATGCACAAATGACTATGTTGCAGTCTTCAGCCATGGTCAATACTGCCTCCGACTTGGACGAAGCAAACGCAAGATCTGTAGATGGCAAAACGTTTTCAGGCAGAGATGTAAAGAGATTGTGTAGGAATCTACGCACTGAGAGTATTGGAATTATGGTAGTTACTGTTAAGACTCCAAGCGGAGTTTACAATGTCGAAGAAGCTAATGATGATAGCTCAGACGCTTTTATTGGTGATTCAGAAGAATTTACAGGCCACGTTATACGACAAGGTGATCTCAACCGTTTAACAGATAAGTATGATAGTGATACAACTATTAGAGGGTATCAGTTTGTTCAGAATAAAGTAAAAACAGTGCCTGTCTTTGACTATAAGGAATCTTTATCTGAAAAGAATACGCAAATGCTTGAAATAGCAAATGCGCAGGCAGATCTCTTTAAAGAATATCAGAAAGTCTCTGGAACATTAGCTTCATTTACAGATGCAAAAAGTGCTTCAGATGAAGCTTACGCTGACTATGTCAGAGCCAAGTTGTATCAAGAGGACTCTCAGAATTCAGGGATCAGTGCGTCCGAGTCTGAAAAAGTTGCACAGTTGAATAGTATTACTGCAGCTTATCGTAATAAAATTGCTTTCAATGAGCAATTACGAGAATTACTTCAAAAGAGTCTGCAGGATCATTGGTATATGCTTTTGAGCTATTATCGACCTGGAAAAGTTGATCCTGGTACTTCTCCGAGTGATGATTTTTCTGACTCAACTGCTCCTCCGGATGTTTTAGTGACAAGTAATCCATTACTGGATGTAGATGATCCAGGTGAAGTAACAGCCCCTCCGGCTATTACAATTAAGCCTGGTGATGAAACTGATCCAGATGATGGTGATGACGAAGATGATGAAATTCCATCTGATGCAACATACGAATAAGGAGGTGAAACAATATGGAAAAGGCAACAGATTTGGTAATTATTGCCGTCGATGTAATTGTAACAGCATTGGTTATGGTAATAGCTTTCAGTCTGTACAGTCAGGGACAAAATTTATCTAATTTTGTGTCGTCTAATATCAATACTTCGACAGATCAGATTGCACAAATGAAGTATGCGAAGTATGAAGATATGACTTTGTCTGGATCAGAGGTCTTAAGTTTCTGTAGAAAATATGGATCTGCAGAAGATTTGTATGGCTGTTTAGTTGTTTACAAAAATGCTGATGGTTCTACAACAGAGCGCGGAAAGAAACTTATTGTGGAGAAAGATGCCAAAGGTAATGAAAAGAAACGTTCATCTCAAGTCACTCCTGCTGGTTGGTCTTGGGATGGTTTTCAAAATGTTCCAAGTAAAGATACATACATCAATCCAGCGGCATCTTTTTCTGTTACTACGGACAAAAATCCTAATACAGGGCTAATTGATTCTATTACATTTGTTATGACAAAATATTTGCCACCTGTTAGTGCAAGCGATTTGAGTGCTTACTCTGCAAGCGAAAGCAATCCTGTTGCAATGCAAGGGGTATCAAATGCAGATTTATACACAGGTCACAGTGCTTCAGGTAGTGTTGACTCGTCAAATAGCACAGAAAGTTCTGCAGAACAGGAAGAGTCTTCAGAGGATTTAGATGTTTTATTTTCTGATTCCAAAAAGCAGAAAAAGGCTGATGATAGTAAGTGGACTTTATCAGTAGTAACTAGCAAAATTGATGATCTGACAGACGATTTAGTCAGCGTTAAGAGTAAACTTGCTCAGTTATCTGCTGAAACTCTTGATCAAAGTATGGTAAATGCATTGCTGAATGATTTACATTCTATTGAAAAGTCAATTAGCGAGATAAAAAGTAAATGCAGAAATTCCTCTGAATTAACGGATGCTGATCGAACAACGGTCTATAGTTCTCTCAAATCTTTAGAGGATTCTGTTATTTCAGTAAAATCTTCTGTGCAAGAGTTAAATGCCAGTCTTTCAGAAGATGTGGTTGAAGAGTCAGAGGAGGTGACAAGATGAAAAAGAAAATGATTGTTGTAGCTATGATTGCAGGAGTGATTGCCGCAGTAGTGGCTATTCTTCACAATCAGAAGAAAGAAGATCCTTTTGCTGATATCGATGAGCTTTTTGGAGGAGATTTTGATTATGATGACGACTACGACGAACAACATGCTGCAGAAAATTAAAGGGCTCCCGTTGGTTGCAAGATTTGCAATTCCAACAGGTGTCCTTTTAATTTTGTTGCTTTTGTATTGTGTGCTTCCAGGATCCAATACTTTGGTTAGAAAATTACCGATTGGATACACAGAGACAAGCATTGGTACATTTGCACCATATAATAATCTAACAATGACAATGGGACAGGTTTTACAGCTATGCAGTGAGCATCCTGATAGCGAATTCATTATCGGTATTGAGGGTGACTTCTGTGATTTGAGTAAAGCTATCAGACAGAAGAAAGTCAAAGGTTCATCTACTTTTAAATGCACCGCTATTGCAAAAAATGGTAAAGCTTGTGGCGTTGTGCTGAACGAAAGAAGGTGAAAATTTGGAAAAAGCTTTAGACATTGTAAAAATTGCGGCTGCAGTAGTAATTACTGCAGCCCTTATTGTTGTGTCTTTCACAATCTTTAAGAGATCTACCGATGTATCAATCTCGCAGGAAAAGGCATTAATCTCGATGAATGACGAGTATGACAAGGAGGATCTCAGTCTTTTAAATGGAGAAACTGTAACCGCATCAAATGCACTCAGCTTGGTTAGCAAGTATCAAACCAAGTTAAGTATCCGCATTCTTTCAAGCGAAGGTCTTGTTTACTGTGATGCCGGAAACTTATCTGTAGCGTTTACCAATGGAAAAACTGTCCAGGCAAATAAAGTTAAGGCTTTATCAGAGTTAACAAGAAAAAAGCTTGGTGGAGATACAGCAAGGTATTCTGTAACTTTAGTAGACACTTTAGAGGAGCATACAAAAAGTGATGGTACTAAAGTCAAGAGAGGCGATGGGACCATTGATACCATTGAAATGATGTGTATTGGTTCCATAGATAATGTACCTACAACCAGCGAAGAGATCAAATCAACTGTAGCTGAGTACCTTGATTGCGATGATGCGTGGAGTAGTATTGTGTCTGCTTTACGTGAAGCAAAGCAGAGTGCTGCTTACAAGGCAAAGCTTTCATTACTTGCAGGATTGAATGCGAGTGGTAGTTGGGATGAGGTCTTTACTGGGATCAACGAGCAGCTTTCTGGTGCAACTTCCGGAATGGCTAGTACAGTTCCATATGAGACTATTACAGGCATTTCTGCCGGTACATCAAAAACTCTGTCTATGTCTGGTGATTTGAATGGAATTATCACAAATGAAGATGGCAACTTAATTGGTTCATTTACACGAACTGATACAGTAACTTCCGTGATTCCTTCAACACTCGGAGTTAGCTTTAGTTCTGATGGAACTATTCAAAATTTATCTGGATCCATTGTTAATGTAACTGCTTATCAAAGCTTGAATTAGGGCACATTGTGCTTCTAATAAATGTAACCGTAGTGGGCTAACGCCTAGCACAAACGTTATTTTATGAAAAAGAAAGGATGGTAAAAAGAAAATGGATAATGCATTAAAAATTGTTCTTCTTGCCGTAGCAGCGATCATCGTTGCAGTATTAGTCGTAGCAGCATTTAGTTTAGTTAACTCAGGACAGAGCTTACTTTCTACAGGTAAGTCTCAGATTAACAGTTCTTTAAGTGATTACGCAGAAGTAGCTTATACACAATATGATGGCGCAGTTGTAGCCGGCTCACAGGTTGCCAGTGCAATCAAGAATGAGTGGAAGAGTGATAACACAGTTGCTATCGGCGTTATGACACAGGATGGACAGAATGTATGGTATGACTATTCAGGACAGCAGGCTGAATTGCTTAAGGAAAGCAAAACTGCTGATTCTGGTGGAAAAGCTAAAGGTATCGATTTGAATTCACTTCCAGATCAGAATGCCCAGGGAGAATCTTTATCAGCTGCTAATTCATTTTCTAGCGATGAAGCTGGTTGGACTGCAGTTGTTTCAAAATCTGCAACAAAAGGAAATGACGCCGTTGATGTTGGTTCTCAATTAACTGCTGGCGCTACAGGCGATACTGCTGGTGATTTGAAAGCTACTAGCTTAACATCTTCAACAACTGGATACAATTCTGGAGCCTCTGCAAGCACACAGGGTTATATTAATCCAAGAAAGAATTTCAAAGGATCAATCCAGAGAGATACAAATGGAAATATTCGTTCTGTAGTATTTGTGCAGCAGGCTAACTAAGCTTATTAACTTTATTCGATTAACGACTAATACAGACAGCAGCGTGTAAAAGCGCTGTTGTTTATGAAAATTTTGGGAAATGCATTATCCATGAATCACGAGGTGACTATTAAATGAAAAGTGTCATAGATTTCTTTTACATTGTGCTAGGTGCGTTAGCTTTTGCTGCTGCCGTTGTGTGTTCTTTAGCATTGTTTGCAGGACAAACTGATTATATTGCTACAGTAAAAAATCAAGGTAGTGAGACAAATGTGTATTCAGAAACCAACTTAAATTATGATGATACAGAGATGACTGTCATTAGTAAAGAGGAGTTGATTTCTTGGCTGCAAGTAAGTCCAGACAAGAATGTTACAATCAATTCTAATCCGTACTTGATTAAGATTTTTTCTGGCAGAGGCATTGATAATAGAGTAATGATTAGAGATAAATCTATTACTGGCACAGGAAGCGAAGAACAGCAAACATACTTGAATTTTGGCAAAAATCGTTGGAGGGCTGATAAACTTGAGTATCAGACTGCTGATGGTACATCAGTTTCACTAGATACGATGCTATCTGCTGAGAGCTATCAAGTTCAAGAGATTATTGATGATGAAGGTAATTTCTTGAGACTTTACATAACAAAAATTTAAGTATGATTTGGAGGAAAATAAATGAACGCTGTAAATAAGTTATTTGCTGTGTGCGTACTAATACTCGGTTTGTTTATTGTACCGCTCACTATTACCTTACATCATCATGATCAGATTACACAGGAGTATGTGAGTGAAGCCACAGTAAAGTTTATTGATAATGTTATGGTACAGGGAAAAGTTACACAGGGAATGTGGGAGTCTTACATCAAGAGTCTTGATGCTACAGGAGACCTTTACGATATTGATTTTGAGTATTCTAAATCAATCACTACCCCTGTTCAAGGTGCAACTAAGATCAATTATTTAAATACACAGGAAGTGTATTATACAGAGCAGATTAAACAGGCTTTGTATACTTCCGGATCAGACGGGAAGTTAATTGATGGTAACGCCGATGGTGTTTTGAAGATGCATACTGGTGATTATGTTTCTATTCATGTAAAAAGCAAATATCAGTCAAGTGCAAGTATACTACAATCTGCATTTACTAAAGTCATTTCTAATCTTGGTGCGGTTGAAGTAAGTTATGGAGGGCAGATTCGAGATCAAAACTATCAAGAGAAAAGCGCAAATGTGCCAGATGATTTGATCGTTACTGCAGCGCCTGCTACTGCAACACCTACTAAGAAGCCGAATGAGTTGCGTAAGATCAGCGTAAATGGTAGTCAAGTTCAGAAGTCACTTGTTGCTGCATTAGGTGCAGGTTCAAACTTTAAAACATTGATCGTTTTGGATTGGGATAGCTACGATACAAAAGGATCTAAGAAAATTGATGCTATTGGAAATCAAAGTCATTCTAACTTAATGATATTAGGTGAATCTATTGTGTACGGTGATAATCTTAGTAAATACTCTTTTGGTGGCACGACGACACTTGCTGATTTGTACAAGCCTGGGCAGTATTCTGATCGACACTTATTAAATTATACTGTTACGGGAGATGATTTTGATTCTTTTGTGCCAGCGAACACTGCTTCTTCAAAGTCTAATTATATTTGTTATGATTTGACACCTTCAACCCAGTGGGATAAGTATGTGTGTGAGAATGCAGATGGTAATGGGACTACTTTAGAATACTACAGATGTACTTCAAAGAAACCTAGTAATATTAGTTGGGATGAGGTCAAGAAGAGTTTGGATAATTTGAGAACTACAAAAGAGATTGTAATGACTGTAGTTAAGACAAGCTCTGGTAGTAAACGCTATACGGTTAATGCTTGTTCTTATACACATGATACAGCAAGTCATGGTGAAGTTGGTCCTAGACTCGCAGCAGATATTATTAATGGTGCTGCTTCCGGGGTGACATTAGGCGGGAAAGATATTAAGGATTTATGTGATCCTACTAAGGATACTGTAAAGTATTCTAATTATACTGCTGATTATGGTAACAATGAATGGACTCCTAGCTACAATAATTATGCAGGTAGTACCGGCTGGATAAAAAATGAATATACTGTGGCATACAATGGTTCATCATGTAAAGTCACGTTATTCACACTTGGACTTTAGAGGGAGGGATTAGATGAAACCGGAACATTTTTTGGTGATATTTGTAATCTTTCTCTCTGTATTCTTTGTCAGAGTAAATGGTAATGTAAAGACGCTGGTCAAAGTGAATGATCGTACAAAAGAATACAACCGTAATGTAGATCGTGCATGCGATGATGCGATGACTAACATGCTAGAGTATGCTGATGATTATTCTACGTCATTGAATTTGCAAAGCTGTCAAGAGGATTTCTTTAAGTCTTTGTATGCTTCTTTTGGTGTTATGGACAGTCCGAGTGGCCAAGAGGAGTTGCAGCACTATATTCCAATTTTGTTAGTCACACAGAACGATGGATTTTATATTCTGAAGCACACTTTAGCACCAGATAAGGCTAAAAGTGTTATGCAATGGACACAGAAGATACCTTATACATATACCTACACCGTTACAGTTCGCAATGGGGCACAAACAGGTGCCTATAAAGTAATTGTTGCATACACAATGGGTGATGATGTAACAATTCATTATCAAGGGAAATCTTACACTGGAGCATGGGATCAGCTAAGTTCTATTTATTCTTTTGATTCTAAGTTTATGAATTTGTACAAGGTTCTTAGTGATACCAGCTTAGAGTGTCCTATTTTGAGTAATCGTAATACATTTACTTCTATGCGCAACAGTGTTCTACAATATGTGATTACAAAGAAGGCGAACTATTACATAAACAAACATAATGAAATAGCGAAAGCTTTCGGAATTAACTATCATTTTGCTGTACCTGTTTCTGCAACGGACTCCTTTGCACGAACCATCTCAGATGTAACACTGATGGCTATCTTTCAAGGGTATCCTCTAGGTAAGGGTACTAAAGAGGTATACTCTAGGTATTCTGTGAGTGGTGCTCACTTGATTAAAAGTACAAAGTATTATGTGTGCAAGGCATCAGATGGTTACTATTACTACCATTTAGCTGATTGTGAATTTGTCAAGAGGTCAGCAAAGATTACTAAGTATGATTCTAAGCAGGAATGCGCAAGCGTTGGTGCTTATCCTTGTAAATACTGTAATCCGTGATTGAGGTAGCTGTGTAAAAGCAGCTACCTTATTAAATCTTTAGTAGGAGGTTAAAAGAATGATTAATGATCTGCCAAAGTTGTTTAAATACACAGTAGACGATGGAGTCCTTTCAGTGTGTTTAGATAGAACTGGGGTGTGGGTATATTCTGATTATTCTGATTCTGCAAAAATTCTTACTGAATATCAGGAGCTTCAGCATGATTTAGCGTTAGCACCTGATCAGGTTAATTTGATAACCGTCGGATGCAGTATTTCGGGGTATGAGAGTTGTGCCCCTGAAGATGTTTATGCAAATGTTTTGGAAAAGTTAAAAAAAGAGCCTGTTCTAAGTCGTAATGAGCTACTAGAACTCCTCGAGTGCTATGGTTTAAGGTATGAACCAGCCAAAATCTCTGACGGAAAATTAGAACCAGGGTCAGACTTTGTAGAAGAAGTATTTGGTGAAGAAGATGGTGCAGGATCACATGAAGTTCGGCACGCTATGACTAATAAGCAGTATACTGCATTAGTCTTTGTTATCATTGGTATTGCCTTGCTTGTGTGGCATCCTGTTTGGTGGTTACCTATTTTCCCATTTGTAATAGGGTGGTTGATGGCAATGAGGGTTTATGGGGTCTTTAAAAGTTTCTTTTGTCAAGTTATCGAGGTGCTATGCGTTGTTGGTTTAATCCTAACAATAGTGTTAGGCATCATTGATAATTTTGACTTATTATTTAATTTCGCTAATACACACAAAGGTGGTGTCAGCGAAGGTATCAATGCAATTTACGAAAAACTCGTAGGTTAGGAGGATTTTATGAGAATTTTAAAGAAGTTAGTAGCAGTGGTTGCTGCCGTTAGTGTAGTAGCTTCTGGTGTACCTGCTAATGCAGCAACAATTAAGGGATTGTCTGATTTATCTCTTTCCGGCAATATTAAGAATTATCCTTTAGTTACAAAGGATTCTACAGCTAACTCCATTGGTAAATGGAACGAGGACGAGAATGATATTCTCAATGGATTAGCTGTAAGTGTGGATGGAAAATGGCAGTACATGGCACGAGAGTGGATTATCAATTCTGCATTAAATAACAAAAATTATCAGTATTATCGTGACAAAATTCTTGGTGGTATGTTTATCAGTGAGAATATGTTCAACAGCCGGTATCATGTGTTGAATGGCACCGGAACGGATACAGTTGAGGATTTCAGCATTATTCCTGAGAAGGTATTGAACAAGTACAAGAGTGAGCTTGCAAATGCTACGACTGGGTCCAGCGTGCATGCTAAAGTGAATCAGGAATCGACAGCTCAGCATGTAAAAGAGATGAATAGCACACTGTCGAATGCAGATTCTGTTATCCGTTTAGATGAAGAAACTGTACCATACATTGGTTCATCTGCATTACGTTCAGTAATGTCAGTAGAAGGTAAAGATGCAAGATATACTGTCGATGTAGAAGTTTACAACTTAGGTTCATTAGAGTCTAAGTCTGCTGCTTATGTTGGAGCCAAGAGTTTACCCGTTGCTGACGTAAAATCTCCTGCAGGGGCTGCTGCCGGTGTTATTTCTTCAAAGGCTGATTGCACATTGAGTGTTATTGCAGGTAATGGACAGGGTAGTGGAAAAACAACTGAGTGGGACTGCCCTTCTGCAAGAGTTTCTATTAATCAAGCAAAAACGCTATCATTATCTTTCCCTGGAGGAGAGTGTAACACATCGGAGGTTTATGTTTATAAAGTAGGTAATGAGTGGAAGCTTGATGGTGATCTGCCAGTTGTTACCCCGTCCAGTGAGAAGAATCAATTCTACGGTTGGTACACAGACAAAGATTTTACCAAGAAGTTTACAGGAACACTTACTGACCTTGATGCAACAAAGCTGTATGCAAGGATTGATGTTAAAGGTTTAGATGTAAAACCGTCTACCAGATCAGCTATTTCAGCTGTAAAGGTTGGTAAAGTAATTAAGACAGGTGGTGTCAAGTACAAAATTAAAACAGTAAGTAAGGTATCAAAAACAGGATCTGCTACTGTTATCGGAGTAACATCAAAAAATGCCAAGAAGCTTAGTATTGCTGGTAAGATCGTAACTAAGGGTTATACCATCAGGGTTACTAAGATTGAGAATAACGCTTTTGCAAAAATGAAGAAGCTGAAATCAGTCACAATCGGTAGTGAGATTACATCCATTGGTTCAAAAGCTTTCTTTAAAGATGCAAAGCTTAAGAAAGTTGTTATAAAAACTAAGAAGCTGAAGACAGTCAAAAGCAAAGCGTTTAGGGGCGTTCATAAAAAGTGTAAATTTGTGGTTCCATCAGGGTATGCTACAAAGTACACAAAATTCTTTAGAAAGTAAGCAGTAATAATTGTGATTACTGCTTGTGTAAGGAGGGGGCAAATTTGTCCCCTCCTTTTTACATTTCGTAGGTATTCATTCTATCTAAAAGGAGGTATCATATTAATGAAAATGAAAAGAAAAATAAAGAGTTCAGTAGCTTTGTTACTGTCCATTGCGCTATTAGCTACCAATGGTGGTTTTTCAACTATTGATTCCGTAAAGGCAGCTAGTTCATCTACTGCAACTGATCTCAATTGTTGGGATTATACTATCGATGGCGATAATGTGATCTTATCAAAGATTAAGCAATTAGATGCAGATAATAGTATCACAGTTAGTAGTACTTATACGTTGGATGACAAGACGTATAAGACGATTATTGATTCTACAGATGATGTGTGCAGTCCATTTTATAATGCAGATAATTTTGAAAAAGTGCTTAATCCGTATTCGGTAACAATTGCAAATGGAGTTGCTTTTAAGAGTGATAGTACTGCAAATTTATTTAATATGTGCAGTAATTTAAAGTCATTGGATCTGTCAGTAGTAGATCTGAGCACGATTACAAACACATCAAGCATGTTTGCAAATTGCAATAAGTTGACCGACATTTCCGTAAAATCTGATGCTTTCTTAAATGTAAAGGAAGCATCATATATGTTTAGTAGTTGCGAAAAACTAAAAAATATTAGTGAGTTCTCTTTTCCGGAAGTTCAGAATGCTTCTTTTATGTTTTCTTGGTCTGGAGTGACAGATTTTGATTGCTCTATTATTCCCAAAGCGACAGATTTAACAGGATTACTTAGTGGGTGTTCAGATCTATCTTCTTTTTCTTTTGGTTCACTTGATCTAGTTGGTGTAACCAGTATCAGTGAAATGCTAAGAGGGACTGCTATTACAGAATTAAATTTTGATGGAGCTAATCTGAGTAACACCAAGAATTTTAGTTATTTAGCTGCTGAGATGCCAAATCTGGTTTCATTTTCGTTTGGAGATAATGTAATTGATAACAGTGATTTTCACTATATGTTATTTCATTGTCCGTCGCTGAAAACAGTTGATTTATCAGCAATTAAGGATTCTTCTGGATTGACAAATGCATCTAGTATTTTACAAGGTTCTACAGCAATTCAAACTCTAAAGACTCCAGCATGTATTATGGATTTGCCAATTTATATGATTGATGAGTCTGAGAATTTGGTGAATTTTACAGATGGTACTATTCAAACTTTAAGGGCTTCTACACAGCGTGAGATAAACATTACATTTCAATTGAATACAGAAAATTATTGTATTGTAGATGATCCTGTTGTTGTGGGTATGTCAGGTGAAGTGTTACCAAGAATACCAGAATATGAGAAGGTAACAGTTGGAACATTTTCATCTGAGTATGAAGAAGGTTCTGATGAATGGAATAAGGAGTATGAAGAATGGTTGCAAAAGCAGCCAAAAGATTTAGATTTTTTAGGCTGGTTTGACGAAGATGGTAATTCTGTAGATTTTGATTGGAAAATTCCAAATCATGACATAACAGTAACTGGAAAGTTTAAGGATCCAGACACAAAAGTACTTTGTAAGGTGAATTATTATATCCCGTCTGCATCCGGCTATGTATTACATTCTACAGACTCTGAATATAAGTATCCTGGTGAAGTGTATAGTCCAACAGTAAAAATACTTGGAGACTTAGTTAGCCCAGATGTTCAATCTGTTACAGTTGTGTCTGGAAAGGAGTGCCAGGTTGATTACTACTATAGTAAACAGGAGGTTACTTCTGAGATTTATGCATTTTACCAGAAAGTTGATGGTTCTTATGATACTGACATTTCTACAGCAACAAAGATTGACACACTGTCAGGAAGCAGCGGAGAAGAAAAGGCATTTTCTTTAGCTGAGACAGGTACATTTGAGGGGGTGACTAAGACATTAGTTGTTACAGGCGAGCCAATTTATATACAGATTCCTAGAAAAACGCAAGAAATTACGTTTACTTGTGATAAAGGTATTAAAAGCCTACAGGTGGATTTTCAAGATGTAGAGAAAGGTTTTAAGAAATCATTTTATATTGGGCAATCTGTTGTTTTATCAGCAACTGCAAAAGATGGTTATATGTTAAAGAGTTGGTCAACAGGTGGCATATCACAAGAAGTTACAGTAGTTGTCACTCAAGATATTACTTCAGTTTCAGTTAACTCTGAACATATAGCATTTCCTATTCATTATCAGAATTTTGATGAAAATTATAATGAGTTAACCGAAGGAATTGTGAATAACAATCCTACAAATTATTTTATTGATAGTGATGACATTCACTTGCAGCAACCGAAATTAAAGGGTTATGAATTTGTTGGCTGGCGAATTAATGATTCTGAGGATACGGTAACCAGTTACACAATACCAACGGGATCAAATAAGTTATATGATGTTATAGCATATTGGAGAAAAATTTCAGTTAATTATACTGTGAAGTATTATAGTATGAATTCAGATGGTAAGACCTATACAGAGATTGAAACCAACTCTATCGATGCTGACAGTATTTCATCATTAGCCGATTTAAGTGGTACTGACATACTAGAGCAAGATGCTGAATATTATGAGCAGCCTGTTTTTAAAAATAGTGATGCAGATATTATATCCGATTTGACACAGGTGTTGGAAGATTATCAGATAAATGTATACTTTGATAGAAAGAAATACAGTGTTACCATTAACAATGCTAATCATTTACGAACATCATTATCAGTACCTGATCTTGCTTACTGGGGGCAAGAGATTAATGTTACTTGTAACTCACTAGATGATGATTATTTGTTTGATCATTTTTCCGGTGATTTTTTAGACTTTGACATTTATACCAATTCTTTTTCATTTACAATGCCAAAATCAGATGTAATATTAAACACAAATGAAACATTAAATAGTTGCACAGTTACATTTGATAGTCAAACTAATGGTGGATCAGATGATAATCTTAGTATTACTGAGTTATGTACCAACGAAATCGCTCTGGGTGATTATAGTTCTTCTAAAGATGGGTATGAGTTTATTGGTTGGAATACTAATCCAAATGCTACAAAAGCTCTTGATACTGTGATCGCTACTGGAAAGTCCATGACATTATATGCAATTTTTAAGAAACAAGTGACTATAAATGTTGTCACAGCTGATGGATCAGATCAAAAAGTAACGACAGCATACAATAATGCAGAATTACCGGCAGTCGAGTTTAGTGAATTCGAAAAAGATTTTGAAGATCACAAGTTCATGGGGTGGACTACTACAGATTCTCTTTCTGAAGGGGCATTAGATTCTATTGGTAAATTAAGTGGTGTAGAAGATGGATCCACTATTTATGCTGTTTATGGTGATGAGATCATTTCTCATTTTGTTATCAACGATCGTGAAGTTAAAGACTATAAAAGTGGTAAGTATTATCATTCTTTAGACCTAAGTTCACCACTTATTAGTTCTGTGACATCACCTGAAGTCGATGATAGTGAATGGACTTTTAAAGGATTTTCGTTAGATAGTGACTCTGCAGAGATCAGTGTACTTCCAGGGCAAACAATAACACCTGTTAAATCTGAGACATATTACGCTGTTTTTGAAAAAGAATATTCCGTAGAATATTCAAATGTGACAGATACAGTAATTGCACAAAGGATTGGTGCTGGAGCGCAAAGCATTGATGAATATCATCTTAGAGAGTTCACAGGTTCTGCAGACACCGGATACAAATTTACAGGATGGATTATTGGAGATGAGAAGTATCAACCGGGCAGCTTATTTTCACCAAATACATTAGTGACTACCGTTAAGGCAGACTTTGAGCCTATCTCTTATGAGATTAGATTCAGTAATGAGGATTGTAACGGTCAAATGCAGTCTGTATTTGCGAAATATAATGAAGACATTACTCTGCCTCATTGCACATTAAGTAAAGATGGATATTCATTTATTGGTTGGTCCCTTGACCAGAGCAGCAAGGTAAGTATATTAGATGGCGCAATTTGTAAAAATTTAAGTGACACTAACGATGCAGCTGTAACATTATATCCTGTATGGCAGAAGGTTAACCAGGTATCGCCTAGTGTATCACCTAGTGCATCGCCTAGTATTTCACCAAGTGCTTCCTCTAGTACAATTCCAAGTGTATCACCAAGTGTACTGCCTAGTGTATCACCAAGTGTAACACCAAGTGCAGCACCAAGCATTGAACCAAGTTCTACACCAAGTGCAATTCCAAGTGTAACACCAAGCGTTAAACCAAGTTCTACGCCAAGTGTGCTGCCAAGTGTAGCACCAAGTAGTACACCAGATAATGCGCAATATTTCATACAATTTAATGCAAATGGTGGGGTGGGTGTGATGCACTTAATGCAATTAGGTATGAATGAGAAAGCAGCGTTGCCAGAGTGTGGCTTTGCTAAAGATTCAAAATATTTTATTGGTTGGGCGCTTTCTCCAAATGGTACTGCTGTTTATAAGGATCGTGAAATTATATTATCTTTAACAAGTGTTGCAAATTCTGTAGTGAACTTATTTGCTGTGTGGGGAGATAATACTCCAGTGGTATCACCGAGTGCTACGCCAAGCATTTTATCAAGCAGTACACCAAGTATTATGCCAACGTTGACACCAAGTGATATACCAACTGCTGGTCCTACAAATAGTCCAGTTGCTGAACCATCGATAAAACCAATAATGACACCTACTGTTGTTCCTACTAAACGACCGGACCTTATCATAACAACAGATGTGCCAACACAGACTCCAACAATTACTACAGAGCCTACAATTGTACCTAATACAAATGCTCCTGTTGCCTCTGAACCAGTTAGAACACCAAATCAGGTTACACCAATAGAAATACCGACAGTCTCACCTAAGAGCAATGTCATTCAAGGTATCAGAAATGTACCGTCAAGTGCGCCTGCTGAAGATTTGGGAGAACAAGATGTTAAGAAGGTATCTTCAAAATCATTAATTGGTTCTACAGTATGTGTTTCTAATTGTAATTACACAATTCTCAGCAATTCAACATGCGCATTAGATGGACGAACTGACAGTGTTAGCGCACTGGTTGTTTCAAAGACAGTTATTATTTCAGGAAAACGATATAAGATTATGCAAATTAGCGATGATGCTTTTTCTGGTTCTGTGTTAAAGTCTGTAACTATTGGAAATAATGTACAAAAAATTGGCAAGAGGTCTTTTAAGAATTGTAAATCTTTAAAGAAGGTCAAACTTGGCAAATCTGTTAAAACAATTAGTCAGAACGCTTTCTCAGGATGTTCTGCTTTAAAAACAATTAAGATTACATCACGCATGATTATTTCAGTCAAGAAGAATGCATTTAATGGTGTAAATTCCAAAATTGTCATAGATGTGCCGGATGGTATGCAAAAGTATTATAAAAAGCTTTTCACAAAATCCGGATTAAGTAAAAAAGTTAAGTTTGTTTGAGACTAAGTCTCGGAAAGGAGTAACGGAATGAAAATAAGTAAAGTTTTAAAACGATGCTTTGTTTTGTTCTTAATCACTTCAATACTGATTACGGGTGGAGGTCTTGAGAATCTTACGGCGGAATTCTTTGGAGTTTCGCCTTCAAAAGTTTCAAGATCTTTAAACAATAAAGTCAGTAGTGTGATGCAGTATTTGAAGGTAAAGAAGGATGTATCAGCTGCTTCAGGTCATGCATCATTATCACAAGTTCGTATATTACATAATGGTTCTAAGTATACTGTATACATGTATTTTACAGGGGATACTAATGCAATTAGTAGTTGTTCTGTAGAAGTATATAATAAAAGTCATTCAGCTAGTAAAATATCAATTACTGCATCAAAAGTAAATAAAAGTATACAGGTATCCGAGAACCAAAGTCTTACTTATCAATGGGCTGCAACATATAATGGTTTCGATTCCAGATTAGAGATTGCTAAATATGGTATGAATGCACAAAGTTCAAATTCCGACAACACACAACTTGGGTTAAATATTACATGGAGGGACTCTACTGGATCATGGACGAATAGTGGTTATGGTGCATACTACACTATGACAGGTAATATTTTTGATGCAAATGGTGGTACATTCACAAGATCACAGTTAGATGATATGGATCCTTGGTGTGGGCAAGATGAGACAGAATTTGTCGATTCAACACATACTAAGATTAGTTTTGCTTATCGTAATAATGCTTATTGCGATTTGCCAATTCCAAAACGTGATGGCTATATATTTACTGGTTGGGCAGCTACATACAAAAATGTGTGGTTATCCTCTGGAGCTGATTATGGTGCAATAGATGGTTGGAGCGATAATTCAGGTGGTGGTACTTGGGTTCCAAAAGACAATAATGGATCAACATTTAGGTTTATCACTTCAGGATGGTTCCGTTGGGGAGGAGATGGCCCAGTATCAAGATTTTATGCTATTGCAACTTGGCGTAAAAAGACTCAAGATTTGAAATATGCTGGACTTTCTAATAATAGTACTAGTCCAAAAAATGTAATGGGTGATACTGAAAATCATTATTACAATCAAGGTAGTGTATCAAGATGGTATGATTTAGGTACAACTTCTAATCGTATTTTGGAGTTAAGTGTAAACCGATTATTTTTTAGTAAAAGTGGTACTAATCGGCAAATGAGTTTTTACCTCTACAAGAAGTACAATGATTATAGTAGTGATCACATTGTATTAGCAAACCAGACTGCAAAAAATGTTAGTTCTGGTGTTGCAACACAGAATATGGAGATATTGGCGCAAACTAAAGGATATCGCTATTTGTGCATTAATGATCAAAGCGATTCTACGCATGCCCAATATATTTCCTCTATGAAATTATATACTCCAGTTGAAAATCCAACAATTATTCCTTATGGTGAATCTATTGAGAGTATGGGATGCACCTTAAAAGGTAATGTTGGTAATAGCAAATACTATAAAGACTTAGGTTGTTATCGTACATTTAACAGTACTGCATATGGTACGACAAATAATAGTCCAAATTTTGGACCGTCTAGTAAAATTACAGCCGATTGTCAGATTCTTCCAGTAATGGGTACTGGTACTACAAATCAGGTTAGTTACAATCTGAATGGGGGTTCACTTTCTGCAGCAAGCTTGGCGGCTGTACCTTCTGGTACAATATTAAATAGAAATGATATTAGTTTTAGTGGTGACAAAAGTCCATATGAAGTTAATACAGGGTGGACAAAAAATCTGGCAGATTATAAGGAAGTAAAGATATCGGCTACGTATAATGGATATCCTATAAAAATCGCTCTTGGTTATCCAGATGGTTCTAAATCACCTTGGTATTATCTTAATGGCGAAAGTTTATCTGGGACACCTCATGGTTCTGAAACTTTTTCAGATACTTTTACTGTTCATGGTGCTGAAAAACTTTATATTGATGTATTTTTTTATGGCGGTGCAACAATATCTTCTCTCAAAGTAACACCAGTAGAGTCCAATTTCAAAATCAACCCTACTGACAAAGTAGAATATGGTCAGATCAGTGGATTGACACAACCAACTAGAAGTGGTTATACATTTACAGGATGGACACACAATTCTACTTCTGCTTTAAAAGTTGCAAAAAGTGGTGATGATTCTTACATTTCTAAAATGAAAGATTGGTCAAAAGGGGCTAATTCCTCAACTTTACTTGGAGCTACGAGTGATATTATTGTACGACATGTGTCACAGGCTACAACATTCACAGCTAATTGGTCTGCAAATTCATACAAGATTACAGCCAATCTGAACGGTGGTAGTGGTACTACAAGTTATAATTATACTTACAATGACAAAACTTATAGTCAGATTCTTTCTAGTCCTAGTAGAACTGGTTATACGTTTAAAGGATGGTATTCTGATGCTGGATGTACAACAGCATTAAATATGAACAGCAAGCCTCCAATTGGGGGTACTACAGTGTATGCTGGTTGGACTGCAAACGGATATACAGCTTCATTTGATGGAGCAACAAACGGTGGCAGCACAAATGTCTCAGCTTTAACTAACAAGCACATTGGTGATACTATCAATTTAAGTCAGTATTCTGCATCTAAGTCTGGTTGGATTTTTGTAGGGTGGAATACCAATCCTAATGCAACAACTGGATTGACAACTTACACAATGGGCACTAGTAATGTAACATTTTATGCAATTTACAAGAAGACAATTAGTGCAACATTTAAAAGTTACACAACCTCTTTGCAAAGTGCTTCAGCTTCTGTGACAATTTACAACAAAGCAACTACTGGTGTTGTAAAAGCACCTACAGGTAATGTACCTTCAGGCTGGACTTGGAGGGGATGGTCTGTAAATGGTAAAAATACTTATAATGCTAGTGTTGCTTTTGGAAATGGTGCTAGTGTAACCATTTCAGGTGGAGAAGTTTATTATGGACTTTATCAGAGAAGTATTGCTTGTAATTTTTACTATTTGAAAGGTTCAGATTCTACAGCATCAAAGATCGCAAGATCTGGCACGCAGTATGCATGTGCAGCAGCTATGAATTCCACTTCAGCGGTAAATGTAAAAGTACCTGCTAAGAGTGAACTGGGTGCTGACTGGTCTGGCGGATGGGCTCGTTGTGGTTTTACAGCTGGATCTACTCCAACAAAAAATACCACCTACAACTACGAAGCAAGCTTCAGTATTTACAAATCAGTGGACTACTATGAGAATTTAGTGCGCACACTGAAGGTATCTTACAATGCAAATGGTGGTTCACTTACCAGTCAATCAACAACTGATGCACAACAATTAGTAAATGCAGCTAATCCTTCTTCACTGTCAAGTGGACAAACAAGATTAGCTGTTGCAGGTAAGGTTTCTCGTACTGGTTATACTTTCTCAAAGTGGGCAATGGGAAGTACGTCAGGAACAAAGTATGATGCAAATGCTTTGTATACTGTAACATCCAATATTACTGCTTATGCTATTTGGTCAGCAAACTCATACAAGATCAAATTCAATGGTAATGATAATACTGGTGGGTCAATGTCTGATCAGTCAATGACTTATGATTCTGCTAAGAATTTGTCAGCAAATGGGTTTACGCGCACCGGTTATGATTTTTCTGGCTGGTCAACAACAAGAAATGGTAAAGTTATTTACACTAATAAGCAGAGTGTTAATAATTTAGTAGCAAGTAACGGTGGATCGATTACATTGTATGCTATTTGGTCACCAAGATCTGATATTAAGTACGTTGTTAAGCATTGGACACAGAATTTATCAGGTGACAAGACAAAGTTAGATTCATCGAATTATACTTGTGTAGATACTCAAACATTTAATAATGGTATTGCAGATTCTACAATGGCTGTTAGTTCAAAGCTTGCTAAGTCTTTAACAGGATTTACTTATTACAGTGCAACAGATGGTGCAAGCACAATTTCTTCTCTAAAGATTTTACCAAATGGATCTTCTGTTGCAAACATTTACTACAGCAGAAACAAGTATTCATTGACATTAAAAGCAGGAGAAGGTACAAGTATCACTGGTTCTACTGCATCAGGTCAGTATTACTATCAGCAACCAATTACATTAAAAGGTTCCTCTTTAGAAGGATACACCTGGGTGAATTGGAAGAGTAATGATACAAAAGTTTTCGGAGATATTGCAAATGGTTCTTCTTCATTCGCTATGCCTAGTACGTCAATCACATTAACAGCAACTGCCAAAATTAATTCCTACACTGTAAAGTATGACTACCAATCTAATGGAGGCGCTGCAGTTTCTAAAGGCTCAGCAGTTGTTCAGTATAGCAGCAAAGTGGATTTATCAGTTTCTGCAACTCCTAAGAATGGTAATTGGAAGTTTGTTGGTTGGGCTGATGCACCTAACAAAACAGAAGTTCTATCTACCTTAAAAATGCCGGCTCGTGATGTAACACTCTATGCAGTATACAAACGAACCATTTTGACACATTTTGTTAGTTACAAAGGAACAAATCGTAACGACAATACTATTACTACTGTATTGTGGAATAAGCAAACATCTATGACAATCAAAGCACCTGCTTGCGAGGCTTTCACCGGTTGGAATGCATTAGGTTGGTCAGCAAAGAATACAGCATCTTTAGATAAAGTCTATGATGCTGGTGCATCTTTAACAGTAGGTGATGAAGCTGATCACACGTACTATGGTGTATACAATCGGCAGCTTGTTGCAACTTATCAGTACATTCAAGGAGATTCAGCAGTAAAAACGACAACAAGAAAAAACATACAAAGAATTTCTGCAAAAGATCCTTCAAGTCTGGAAGTTGTTAATGTTGCAAAACCAACTGCAGCAGACGTTAATACTTATACTAATTGGACACCTGTTGGGTTTGTACAAGATACAAGTTCCTTAAAGAATCCAATTGGTTTTGATGGATCCGTTGCAATTAAGAATCCAACCACGTACTACGTGTTGTACAAGAGAGTTTATACTTTAAAGTATGATACAACACCTGGTGGTACAAAAGTTGCTGATTCGACTTCGACTTCTTATTGTAACACTGTAAAGACTCAAAATAATACAATTAGTTTGAACAGGACTGCAACCAGAACTGGTTACAATTTGAAAGGATGGACTATTGAAGGAGTAGAGTACACACCTGGTAAGAGTTATGAGTTAAAGAACAATCTCACTGCAAAGGCTATTTGGGATCCAATTACTTATTATTTGGCTTTCGGTAGTGGTGGTGGTGATTCAGGTGAATCTTTCACTATGACTTGCCGGTACGATTCTGAGTATACAATGCCTAACAACAAGTTTGGTAAGACAGGATACTTATTTACAAAATGGTCAGATCCTGCTTCTGAAATTGAGTATACTCAAGGCCAAAAGTTCTCTAACTTAACATCAAAAGATAAGCAAACAATCAGTATTAAAGCTTTGTGGAAACCAATTACTTACAAGATTGCTTTTGATCCTACCAAAGGTTCAGGCAAAATGGATACAGTAACTAGAACTTATGATGAACCTAAAGCTTTACCACAGTGTGAGTTTTCAAGAGTAGGGTATGATTTTGCTGGATGGAGTAAGACAGTAGACGGTGACATTGTATTTGGCGATTGTGCTTCTGTAAAGAATCTGTCTACTACTCAAGATTCAACTGTAATATTGTACGCTCAATGGAAACCAAAAGTTTACGTTATTACATTTAATAACGGGTATGGTGCCTCAGCAACTCCTAAGAAAGTATCTGTGAAATTTGAGCAACTATTACCAACAACAGAACTTCCTACAAAGAAAGGATATACATTTAAGGGGTATTGGAGTGGAAGCACTCAGTATTATGACAGTAATGGAAAAGGATTGCTTAATTATTCTCTTCCACAAAATATTGTTGTAGATGCTGCTTGGACAGCCAACAAATACCAGGTAACTCTTGATCAACAGGATCCTACTGAGACTGGTGATCAGACCTTGGAAGTAACTTTTGATTCGAATGTTGGTAACGTCAAATTACCTAAGAAGACAGGTTACATTTTTAAAGGATATTTCACTGAAAAAGAAGGTAAAGGAAAGCAATACATTGATCATTTAGGTTATTTGTGTAGTGAATGGAACCTTGATACTGATACTACTTTATACGCTTATTGGGTAGAAGCAAGCTATACTATTCAGTTTGACGGAAATAATGCAACATCTGGCACGATGAACTCACAGACTTTCAGATGTATCGATAAAATTACAATCCCTGAATCAAAGTTTGTTAGAACTGGATATTTGTTCGATGGATGGATGTATTCTTACTCTGATTCGAATGGAAGCTTAAAAAACAAAGTGGTAAAACCGGGTGAAGTTTACAATGCTTTATCGACAGTTCCTGGCACAGTGATCAAGTTTACTGCTCAGTGGAAAGAGTGCGAATATGACATTCAATTTTTAAGTGATACCGAGAAATTATTAACCACAAAGCATTTAAGGTATACAGAAGTTTATACTTTACCAAAGATCGCTGATATCAAGACAGGATATTCATTGAAGAAATGGAAGCAAGTTGCTGAAGATGCTAAGGAATTTTCTATTGGAACAAATGTTAGCAAGTTAACTTCAGAAAATAATGGAGTTATTAAATTTAAGGCAGTTTTGCAACCTATTGAGTACAGCATCGAGTTTTATGGTGACAAAGCCAGTGGAAGTATGCCTCGGCAGAAGCTTATGTATGATACGGCAACAAAATTAAATGCTTGTACTCTCAAAAGAACAGGGTATACATTTGTAGGTTGGAGTACAGAGCTCAATGGTACTGTTAAGTACTCAGATCAGCAAGAAGCTAAGAATTTGACTGATGTTGCTGACAAGGTAGTTGAGTTGTACGCACAGTTTAAACCTAACACTTACACAATAACATTCTCTTTACCAAATGGGAATACAATGCCTAAAATTGATGCAGTTTACGACAAAGATGTTGTACTTCCTGCAGCAAATTATGAGAAAACAGGCTATGACTTTGCTGGATGGTCTACATCTGAAGACGCAACAAAGGTAAAGTATGAGTCTGGTGTCAAGCTTCGCAATTTAACAGCGGAAGCTAATGGTTCTGTGACACTTTATCCGGTATGGACTAAAGGTGAATACTTTATTATTTATGATGAAAATGGCGGGGAAGGATTTATGGATTCTACATCCGCTAAATTCGATACAAATGTGACGCTACGCAAAAACACATTTGTAAAAGAAGGTTATCACTTTACAGGATGGGGATCTTTAGCCGAACCAAATAAAGTTTTGTATTCAGATGCAGCAACAGTAAAAAACTTAACTCCAAAGGGCAGCTTTACACTTGTAGCTCAATGGGCTCCTAATGAATATTCTGTTAGATTTAACAACAACATGGATCCTGCGAAGTATCAAGAAATCCATGTAAAATATGATGAATCTTTCACATTTCCTAAAGGATTATACTCACGTGAAGGCTACACATTCTCTGGATGGGGAGTTGGTAAGACTGTAGGATGTTTTTCTTACTCAGAAGGTCAATCATTAAAGAATGCTACCTCCAAGAATGATGATGTGGTTAATTATTATGCACTTTGGGAGCCAAATGTTTACACCATACATTTTCAGTCTGACAAGGAATTGTTAGCTTTACCGTATGATGATGAAAAAATCTATGGTAAGTATTTTTCATTACCGAAGATTAGATGTATGGAAACTGGTTATGATCTTGTAGCCTGGAGGAACTTAGAAACAGATGAGGTGTATCCTGTAGGGACTTCAGTGTCTAATCTTACGTCTGTTAACAAGGGAGTTGTAACACTGGATGCAGTATTTGATGAATCTAAGTGTAAAATTTCCTGGTTTACTGATACAGCACAGTCATTGGATCCAGTAACGATTAGTTATTTTACTGATTATGAGATTCCAGATTTTAATCTGAAAAAAGAAGGTTACACATTTAAGTGCTGGCGTTACAATGGTAAAGAATACTATGCAGGTGATGTTCTTTGTGAACTAACCACAAATTCCACAGCTAAGTTTACAGCAGAATGGACACCAAACAATTACATTATCAAGTTCAATTCAAACGGTGGTAGTGGATTTATGGATAGCGTTGATGCTGTTTATGATGAAACCTTACAATTACCTAAGAATGAATTTATCAACAAAGGCATGATGTTTAACGGCTGGGCACTTTCTGCCAATGGTAAAGCTGTTTACAAGGATGGCGTATCTGTAAATTCACTTGTTTCAGGAGGTGAAATTACTCTATTTGCTACTTGGGTTGAAGCGGCATACACAATTACTTTTGACAAAAATGATGGGTCTGGTAAGAATTTCACTATGAAATCAAGGTATTCAGAAACAATTACAATACCAGATTCTCCTTTTACTAAGAAAGGTAATACTTTTGCAGGATGGGGAGAAACCAAAGACACAGTCAAATACAATGCTGGAGATCACGCAAGCGGCTTAGTATCAGGTAACAAACTAACTTTGTATGCTGTTTGGAATCAAAATACTTACGATTTAATTTTACACGGTGCAGCAGAAGATGGTGTTAGTGACATTGTGAAGACAATGAAGTATGAAGAAGAGCTTGATCTTTCTAAGCATGTACTAACAAAGCCAGGATACACTTTTGCAGGGTGGACAACCGAAAAAGATGGTACTATTCCAGAGTTTGCACCAGAAGATGTTGTTAAAGAGCTTTCGGTTGGAGATGCAGTTCATCTTTATCCTGTATGGAGCAATGATAGCTATTTTATCCTATTTAATTCAAATGGTGGCTCTGGTAGTCTTAAGACTATTACCACTAAGTATGATTTGGATGTAAAACTTCCTAAATGCACAATGAGTAAAAAACATTATTCATTTGCTGGATGGTCATTGAGCAGTACAGGTGAAGTGCAGTACAAAGATGAAGCAACTGTCAAAAATCTAGCTACTGAGGGAACTGTAACTCTGTATGCTAAGTGGATAGAGGATTCCTACAAAATTAATTTTGCAGGAAATTCCGTTGGTGAAACAGTTCCATCATCAATTACAATGAAGTATTCAGAGGCTAAGCAGCTACCAAAGGCTTCTAAATTACATCATCAGTTTAAAGGATGGTCAAAAACTAAAGGGGCTACAAAAGTAGACTATGCAGCAGATCAGTACGTTAATTCTTTAACAACCGATACTGAAATAACGCTGTATCCTGTATTTGTCGAAGATACTTATGATTTATTGTATTCAATCGGGAGAGCTGTTTTCTTGGTTACTCCAAAGACAAAAGTGACCTTCAGCGAGAAAGTAAAATTACCTTCCAACTCAGAAATTCGCTTGAACGGGAGTTCATTAAAAGAGTGGAAATCAAGTTTGAAGAATGCAGATGGAACAAATCGTATCTACAAACCAGGTGAAGAAATTAGCCAGTTAGCAGAGAACGATGATACTGTTTCTTTAACTGCAGTTTGGGTTGATAGTGATTTTATGATCACGTTTGTATCCAATACTGAAAAGAATCTAACGAAATCGATTGGTGCTACAAAAGGAAATCCTGTTAAACTCTCTGATAGTTTATTTACAAACGGGGATGCAAAATTACTTGGTTGGGCAAAGAACCCATCTGGTCCAATTAAGTATCAACCAACAGAAATTGTTTCCGATTTTGAAAATGATGGTGAAGATGTAATCTTGTATGCTATCTGGGAGGCTATGGAACCTACAAGTTCTCCTACACCTTCTGATGAGCCTACAGATCCTAGTGTAACGAAACAGCCAACTCGGACTTTAGCACCGGGAGAGACACTGAAGCCGGGACAGACATTCATCCCTGGCACATCAGAAATTCCAGTAGAGCCTACGAAACAGCCAACTCGGACTTTAGCACCGGGAGAGACACTGAAGCCGGGACAGA
>ERZ1026862.190-NODE-190-length-39967-cov-6.995991_pt1 | contig 39967 bp, 40 predicted proteins | sample MGYA00380161_ERZ1026862 | MGnify/ENA primary metagenome ERZ1026862 (study PRJEB33269, sample SAMEA4719797) | human gut metagenome | biome: human-associated habitat; feature: organic feature; material: feces | place: Cameroon | collected 2013-10 ... | reverse complement strand
GTCAAGTGTGGTATTTAGTAATTTTTTTTGTCGAAACTAGCTTGACTTATACCGGGTGTTCAGATTCTCCTTCTCGAAATAAACCGGGATGTGAAGTTCCTGAAGTCTGCGTACCAGCTCAAGACAGTCTGTGGTGTTACGGGCAAATCTGCTCAGAGACTTGGTGACAATGAAGTCTATTTTCCCGTTCTCGCAGTCCGTCATCATCTGCAGAAGTGCCGGACGCTTTTCCTTCCTGGTGCCGGAAATCCCCTCATCGTAATAGAGCCCGGCAAACTTCCATTCAGGATTGGACGTGATGTACTCTTCGTAATGAGCCTTTTGGGCATCAAGGCTGACAAGCTGATCAGCCATGCTTGATGACACACGGCAGTAGGCTGCAACCCTGAGTCTCTTCTTTGGCTGATAAGCTTTGGCAGGCTCGATTGTAATAACCTTCTTCATGAGCCTCCACCTTAAAGAATCGATGACAGGAAAGTCGGAAAAGTCCGTCTGTTTTCCTGCATAATCAGATAAAACTCATCACGGCTGATAAGTCCATGGCTGAGAAGTTTCCGGGTGAAAAGCTCCGCTCTCAGAAAGTTGAATTCCTGCAGAAGATCATCACCATCATGATTACGTTCAAAGTGCAGTTCCGGATAACTGCTGATTTGTTTTACGTGCATATTTACTCCTTAAAGTGATCAGTGTTTGCTTCTCGCAATCCGTTTTGTCGGTAACATATTTGCTCTGTGTTGGAACACTATCAACTCAATAATCAAAGTATTGACGATATAAATGTCGGGAAAGCGACCATGTTCTCTATCATGATCAGACGGTACTCATCAGGTGTTATAAGACCTCGGTTGAGCATGGTTTTCGTGAGATGTTCAGCCCGCAGAAAATTAAATTCATGCTGCAGCTGCTCATGGGATATTTGGCTGAGTTCGGTGGAAGATGTAGTGGCTGATGTAACTTCGGTTACTTGCATTGTGGCTCTCCTGTAAAACAATTGCTCCTACCTACTAATGCCCAGAAGTAGGTACTTTTTACAAAAAAAAGTTTTTCCTGTAGCAAGAAACAGAGATGTTCTACAAAGGGGTGGAATGCTTGAGATTAGACATCAGAGGCTGATTTGAGCGGATTTTTTTCGGGAATGCGGGTGAGCGGCTGTTTGGTGAACAGGGGGGGGGAAGATGACATTGAATGTGATATAAGTCTAAAAATATGGGTATTTTATAATCTGATCACAGATATGAGATCAAAGCAAGACGAAAACTGGTCAAAAAAAAACAATGGTAAACTGGAAGAAAGGCAGACTAGTTTTACTTGTCTTGCCGTATTCGTGAATGTTATTGATAAAAGTAAGTTGAGGGTATACGTATGGGATTATTTGGCATGCTCGGTAAGGCTTATAGCAAATTGAATGAATTTGCAGAGGAACTCGATGAGGACAGAAAACGGGAACTATCTCCAGCGAGTACTAGTACCTTAGAATCGATGTATATGAATTTGGAAACCTCACGCAATGATCAACAGTTGATCTTAGAAATTTTGCGAGAAAGATATTCTAGCTTAAGTGATAGTGAACTTGACAGCAAGTTATATCGTGCTGAATCACTCCCACCGAGACAATGCCCTCCTGTTGGATTAATCAAGGACATTATTGTCGAAAGGAAAGTGATGGGAGAATATAGAGGATGCTATTTGAAACAAGCAGAAGAGTGGGAACGTAATTACAGACGTAATAATGCTGAACTTCTTAGAGAGCGTACACGTCGTTAATAATTGAGGGAAGAGAGGGCTCAAGCCACAGCCTCTCTTTTTATCGGTTTTCTCCTGTGCAAATTCCCTTATTTCCCAAGTCGGCTATTCACCTCTTGAGCCAAATCGCCCAACTTCCCGAATAGCCAATTTCCGGGACAGGATTTTCGAGCAAACCAGCGGTGAACCGTCAGAAGCATCTCAGTCTATTATTTCTTTATTGAGAACTCTCATTTGACGATATTTCAGCTTCGATTTCCTCAATGGTAGGCAGACTTCCTTTGAATTTTTCTGGAATAAAGGTGGTTATGTCGTATTGGGAAATTCCCATAGGCTGACTGCTGGCTTCAAGCGCATAACGAGCCTTGACGTTATCTTTTGATTTGCAGATTAACAGCCCCAGCGTAGGTCCATCATTTTCACTCTTCAGCTGATGGTTAACGGCAACCATATAAGTTCCGAGTTGCCCCATATCACCGGAATCAAATTCCTTCACCTTGATTTCAACGACCACATAGCAATGAAGTTTGATATTGTAGAACAACATGTCAATGAAGTTGTTTGTGTTTCCAATTTCAAGCTTATACTCACGCCCAACAAAGGCAAAGCCGTTACCAAGCTCAAGAAGAAATCTGGTAATGTTATCCATAAGAGCATCTTTCAGTTCTTTTTCGTCATAGCTCTCCCGGAGGGTAAGAAAATCGAAGGTGTACGGGTCTCTGGTAATAGCCTGAGCAAGATCGCTTTGAGGAGCAGGAAGAGTAAGATCAAAATTGCTTACTGCTTTGCCCTGTCTTTCATAGAGGTCTGTATCCAGAAAGTTCATCAGTACAGCTCTAGACCATTTGTTTTCAAGAGTTTTTCGTATGTAAAATAAGGCTTTATCACGGTTTCCATTGACCTTATTCATGATTTGAACAATATGCCCCCACGGGATCAAAAAGATTTCATCACATGAAACGCAGTCGTTTTGGTGATTAAAATCTAATTTTGCAACAACTTGTTGCAAAATTGGAAAAAGGCAGTAGAACTGATGCATGTACCGAAGATTTCGGGCGGAAAAAGACTTTACATCAGGCAGTTCTTTTCTCAGATCTTTGCCAACCTGTTCGTAAAAATTGCTTCCCCAGTGATAGAGGTTCTTTTTTTCATCCATATCATGCCCGAGAGTCCAATAGAAACGGAGCATTTCGCTGTTAACTGTTATGGAAGCTTTTATTTGACTTTGCCTGAATCTTAATGAAATATTAGAGATCCATTCTCTATACGTATTGTCGCTATTAATTAAATTCCCCATATTGTTTACCTCTTTCATCACTCACGGATAAATCATACAATCTAATTTGCAATTGAGCAATTTCCGTGAGCGCTTTATTAACAAATAAAAAATTACACTCCAAGTCGGCTATTCACCTCTTGAGCCAAATCGCCCAACTTCCCGAATAGCCAGTTACCGGGGCAGCTTTTCTTTGCAAACCAGCGGTGAACCGTCAGCAGCATCTCATCCGGCTTCACCTCATAGTTCAATGCCTTATCCCGATCAGCAATCCACAAAAGTTTCTTCTTGCCATTCCTTCTGCAGATATCAACGCACAGATTAACCAATGCGGCATACACCTTATCATTCATGGTGTAAGGCTCAGTCAGATCTGATGCGCATTCTATGGTTACTGCTCGCTGGTCGTTATCCCGTGATGATGAGCACCAGGAGCGGTTCTGCTCATCAACGCAGAGCCCGATTCTGCCGTCAAAGCCGACGGCATAGTTGCAGCTGGCTTTTCTGTTTTTATCAGCAAAACCCCCACAAATCTTCTCAACCGAAAACTGACCAACCACACAGTGAGGGGTGATGCGGTCGATTTCGTGAGTTCTTTTCCCAGAATGGTTTGGGCTTAGCTGAGTGTATTTAACTAGTGAACTATTGGTCATTTTTCTTCTCCTTAGGTTCGGTTCTTTCATGAATCTGTTCTAAAATTTCCTTTAATTTGGCAGGTACAGGAAGGCCTAGATGAGCAGCATTTTCAAAGAGCGAGATGCCTTCGTTGGAGAGGTAAAAGAAAATCACCATGGTTCTTAATACACCTGCTTGCCCCATCACATTGGTGTCTATGATGTTGGCAACACCAACCATAATAAAAATAAGGATCTTCCGAAAAAGGCCCTTAAATCCAGTTTTTGAAGATAACTTTTTGTCGGTGATCGCGCACATAATTCCCGTGAGATAATCGACAAACACAAAAATAATCAGAGCATACAAAAGACCGTCATATCCTCCCATAAAATAACCTAACCAGCCTCCTAAAGCTGAAAACACTAATTGTGTAATAGTCCAAAATTCCTTCATATTTTTCTCCCATAAAAAAGCGACCTAACAGTCGCTCATAAAATTTGATGATAACCATCGTCTGCATTGGCGTGTCGCTTTTCTGTATCTGTCATAATAAAAATCAGCATTTCCCATATAGGCGGAATTCCATGGTTTTAGCGAACCGTAGAAATGCACCATCACGGGTGCCAATGATGAATAAAGTCTGTCGGTAAACATCAAGTTGTAGCAAGGCTTGAGCAAAACCAAATGCTCGTGCAAAAAGTAATTCAAGAAATCCTGCTCCGGGCAGTTAAAGCGTTCGGGGGTTTCTTTCATGGCTTTCAAGTAAGTTTTGTATAAGGAGAACTTCTTTAAAACTTCACAGCCATAAATGACAAATCCGGTATTGAAATATCTGCCACTTGGGATCCATTCATTCAGTCCGAAGTTGTTTATCCATCTGTCGCGGTTTTCTTTTTCATCCACGCCATAAATATGGTTTGCGTCGGCACCTACTAGGGCATTTTTGATTGAATTGCAGAACAGAGTGTCCAAATCAAAATTAATGATTAAGTCGTATTTTTCCTTCAATTCATCAAGGCAGATAAGTCTTTGCGAGATTGCTGGCATTGCGCTATTAGGTATTAACAGATATTTGCCACCTGCTTTGTCAAAAATCTCCTCCTTTGGAAAAGCAACTTCTTTGATGGTTACAAGATATCCATCAAGTGCTTGACGCAGCCTTGAGTAATTTGCTCCTTTTTCTGCATAACATAGGACTTCGATTCCGCTGTTCCATTGGCAGAAACTCCTTAATGCCACAATTGAGGGATCTATATAGCTTTCGTCTAAAACGCAAAAAGCAATTATTTTCATTCTTGTCTCCTATAAATCATCAACAAATACGCGCTCGTCATAATTCACCAATTCCAAAGAGCATGATTTGTTGTTGGGTTTGACGTCGGTAACCCAGCATTTGATAAGTTCGCCTATGGCAAAGAAAGGATATTCAAGAGAACTTCCGTATTCTTCATTCCAGGGGAAAGGCAAATTCTGGGATAACTGCAAATGACGGCTGTCGATTCTGGTGTATTCTGTTTGGCACATCGAACCGTCAAGCTTTCTGATGTAAATTATTCCGTAGTCTTTGGCTGCGGGAATTTCTCTATCCACCTCTATAACATCATTTTCGACACCTAAAATTCTGCCTGTGATATTGCTAAGATTATGGTCGAGCACCAAACCAACGATGTCGTTGAACTGACAATTCAGACCGTCGAGTTCTGTTTTAATCTCATACTTGGTATTAGTGTAAATCAGATATCTGAGTCGCCTTAATCCCATAGCAACAGCCACCCTTTCTTGAACCACACCGAAGGCATTTAAGGTTTCTTGGTTATTACTAGTAGGATAGAGGGTAACAACAGCTTTGGCGAGATCATCAAGGTGAACGTAACGTGTTGCTGTTTTGTAGGTTGCGGGATCTATGTATTCAACCACAATCTCATCGACGGAATCATCGCGTCTTAACGTAATGGTTGCTTTGGGCGATGAGGTTAAATTCTGTGGTGTAAATATTTGAGTTAAAGGCTCGTTGTTTTCAAGTTTGTGGAGTCTGCAAAAACTGAGTTTGTTTTCGTGAACGGTTAAACTTGAAAAACCGGCCTTCAGAACATCCTTTAAAGCCTCCAGCAGAGTATTGTCATCATCAAGCGTTCCGTCTAAATACAAACCTTTGGCTTTCCAATAAGCATCAAATTGCTTGAGGGAAGTGGTGTTTATGATCCCCTTTTATTTTGAGTTGTCGCAGATGTATTTAACCACTGGTGCGAGATCACGCGTTGCCACCATCTTATTGCCATCATTTAAATCAGCATTTTTACAATCAAGGGTTGGCAGTTTTCGCGTCCACAAAGTCCATATTTGATTTTCAGATAACTCAGACAAAGTTTCAGTGCCTTTGAATCTGCAAATAATCACGGTCATGTCGTCATATTTGTTTTGAGTGGTTATGCAGCTTTTAAGACCGATCCATTTGCATTCTCGAAGGACTCGGGTGGAATCTTCATCGGGTGTTAGATTTTTGCAACGAAATTCATAATTTCCAGAAACAGGAACGTCTATAGGAATGGTGTAAGCCAGTTCGTCGTTAGTGTTGTTGGTCCAGGTTTGCGTGATTGTCTGCCAAGCGTCATTCGAATCAACTAAGCGGTAGTCAATTTGGATGGATATGGTGCGTTCATCAAAATCACCATCATCAGTTAAATAGCCTAGACCTTGAGGAAATGAAAAATCTAATTCAAATTTATTAGAAACAGCACCAACAGGGCAAGCTCTGAAGGGACCAATAAAATTGCCAGCACTGTCTCTGGAGTTTTCATCCAATGTAAAAGTGATGTCTGTGCTAGTTACGCCTTGACTCCAAAACTCAAAATCTTTAATCGCTACATAATCATCAGAAGATCTCTTGCAGCATGTAATACCGTCAGCGCTGCTTTCCAAAAGATACAAACCATCATCAGAGTCGTATGGGTAGTCTGCAGGAATTGGCTGATAGCAAGAAAGTTCGTCACTTTGAGATTGCGCTACAAGTTTGCCCCTCGGAGTAGGATAGTCAGGATATTTTGGAATATCTGCCTCAGTCAAACTTAAAGTTACCGCTATGCAACGCTCTTTGTTTTCGTTAGTGTATTGTTCCAACGCTAAAATTTCCGCATCAAAATTTGATGTATTGGTGGCACTCGCTGTTTCGGTTGACGGCCCCTGCGAACCCATCGCAGAGGAGATGTATTTTGTGGTGGATGTCCTGTTGAGGGTTATTCTCAGCAAGTCGCCAGCAGCAACAATGCTTTCAAATCCATCAACGCTCTCAGTCTTTCTTGCTCTTAAGTAATTTAAATTACTAATATTATCGCTTAATTTTAAGTATAGAACACACAGACCTTGCTCAGTTATGACACCCAAAACTTTATCTGATCCTAGTGAAACCAACCTTATGCCTGGCGTTCCACTTATATGAAAATAAGAGCCTGCCTTCCATGGTAAGTTATAACTTGTTTTAACACTTCTGTATGATGGACCCGATGATCCTGAAGCATAGATTGTTTGAGTGTATTTATGAGCAATAAAGGATTGCGAGCCAAAGGATACCGACAATGTTGCTGTTCCGCTTTTAGCTTCCTCAACCGCACCGTTTAAGGTTTTACCTTGACGGGTTACCTCAATTGATGAGTACCAACCATACCAACAACCATCTTCAATTGAATTTTCTTTGGTGATGACTGTGCCTGGCTCATATATTTTTACTTGCACAGAGCCGTTGTTTAGTTCAGACAGCGGAGTGTTGGCAATGTATATATCATCATGCTTTTTTGAGTAGGAGTAAAAACCTCGTCCCTGGCATAACACCAAATCTATAAAATATTTGTTGTTGCGGTAAAAAGAGTGGGCGTCGCATAGATAATCGGGAAATTTTTTAAAGTAACCAAAATTTTCTGGTATAACCGCCTGAAGTTTTACTTTGTTGCCCTGAGCATTTACGTCGTAAATTGTGCTACCTGTCTTGGTGTTACCCGTATTTGAACTGCTCAGCTTGTTCATCATAATAAGAGAAAAAGCAGTAGACGCCACGGCTATGACCGCCGCAATGATTGCAGCAATAGCAGCACCTGATAGTGAAGCGCCAGGCTCAATGACGAACATCAGCTCTTTGGTATGGGTTAAATCAAAGTCTCCCCAATCTTGATGCTCGATCTTGTGTAAATCTGCATAGGCAGAAACATAATTATTAAACTCTGTTTTGTAGGCAGAGCACTGTTTGATGAGCAGCGTTTCGATAGTCAAACCTTGAGAGTTTACGCTTAAACTTTCTAGGGGTTTAGTTAAGTTTTCTCGTGAAAATACAGCAATTTGCATCGGTAATACCTCACACAAATATTGTCAGAATGGGATAAAAAATTAGAAATCGGCTCATAGCGGCAATTTCTGTTTTGGGTGGTATGAAGGATTTTGTTTTGGTAACAAATCCCTACGTGAAAGAGCCGGTTTTTTCTGAAAAATGCGATTACGTCAAAGTCTTGCAGCTCATCCACTTCAAAAAATAAATGCTCAGCAATACAACTTTTCGCCGCTTTATGCATAGTGCATTGTTCAAAATCAACGAACTCAGGCAATGTCGCCCCAATAGATTTATACACATCACGCACCAGCCCCCAGCAATCAAGATTAGGAAAGCTGCGGCCACCTCGAACGTGCCGGCTCAAAAGATAACGGTTGAGATTAACTTGCCACATATTTAAGTCCTGGAGCATTGTTTGCGGTGTATCTAAGTTTTGGAAATTCAGTGTTCAGCATGTCCGCAAATGATGCAGTAAACACCGCTTCTTTGTTGTCTACCTGAACGCCCGTCATAGTAAGAGTCAGACTGTAGAGCAAATCGAGCGAATCGGGGTGAAACTGCTCTAGCGTTATATAGGTAGACTTCGGTATAACGCCTTCCTGCAATTGCCTGATATAGCCATAAACCTCACCCGAAACATTGCATACGCCGAAAGACAAATCCGTAAACCCCGAGTCCGAACGTTCAGGAAGTGAAATGGTGAACCCTGAGGCTAGGTATTCCTCTCCGCCGAGGATCATATTTTCATTTGCCAAAACATAACGCAGGGTGCCGATTTCGGAGTTGGTTATGCGCAAACAATAAAGCGGGAGATTACCCCCGCTTGCGTAAATTTCATTTAAGGTAAGTATTGCCATTTAATCCGCCCTAGTCACCCAACACAGAGCGCCTTCGGTGATAACGGCATACTTCTTATCTCCAACCTCGACGATGTCGCCAGAGTTTGCTCCAACTAAAGAGGGAGACCACAATAAGTAGATCTCCCCCTTACAATTAGCATTCCACCCCGGTATTCGCATTCGCCTGATGTATGCCTGTCCAGGATCCAGTCTTGGCAAGTTATAAGCCGAACATAAAACGGAAACGAAATAACTGTTCGTTGAACCAGGCTCTATTCCCCCTTGCGATTCTTCATAGGCTCTGTTGACGGCATCATAAAGCTTCATTGAATTGACACGCTTGTAATTACCATCAACACATCCGGTTGAACCACCGAGCGTGTGCCATATAGCAAAGAACTGCCCGTTCATGCAGTAGTAGTAATAATTGTTGTCCGCACAGAACCATTGTCTTATGTCGTATTGAGCGTTGCAGATTACTTGCTCAGCCTCGGACGGAGAATTGGTGTAATAAGACAAACCGATGTACTTGGCCATGTTGTTTGACAAGTTTTCTGAAAAACTCCAGACCAGTATGCATGGTCTTTGATAATATTTGTTTGAACTGATCCTTCCCCAGGTCCATATTGCCCCACCAAGTCCTTTTTTGCCATTTCCTTCATCGGTGGTGTATATGACCAAATCGGTGCCGTCGCTTTGATCTGTTCCGTTTATGAAAGAATAGCCTCTGCTGTATGTTGTATCCCAATACAAAACGCTTATGCTGATTGCGTTGTCCACGATTCGGTAAGGCAATGTGTATGAATACCAATTTACATAGCCGGCACTAAAATTAAACGAGCGCGACGCTTTACCTACTGCGTAGAACGGAAGTTGTTTGCTTAAACCTAAATCTTGCCAGGCATCTACATACTTCTGTTCCATATGCGGTGTCATGTTCATTGCAACCACCAGTTCTCCCTGAAAGAAATTTATAGAGAGACACACGTTGTTTTTGTCTGTGCCGATAAAAATGACGTCGGATTCATAATAGCGATTCGCAAAACAGTCAGCGTTCAGTGCATCGGGTCTGTTGTTGTATAAAGGGGCATCTTCCATTCTCGAACTGCCATAGGTAATGGTGTCCAGAACCGAAAGACCAGGATTTTGTGACAAGATCAACGATGCAACCTGCTGCAACAAGGAATTTAAAGGTGTGTTTATGGCATCTGTTTCAGCATTATATGCTGCGCTGTAAGTGACTTTTTTCTTTAGCGCCATGGCTATGTCTCCTCATATTCAGTATTTATTTCGATAGTTTTAAATGATGACTGAACAGAAGTTTCGTCATCTTCTTCGATTGCGGACAGTGTGCCTGCAGCGTTTTTGTCCTCAACAGGAAATATGGCAGATACGGAGATTTTTTCTGTATCGGTATCTTCTTCCATTGAGGAAGATCTTCCGGAAATGTTGGCATTTTCAAACAGCATTACCTTGCCGTATGCATCGTCTGCATTTCCTTTAGAGCCATAGTGCTCGCTCCAAGAACCGTCATCAACCACAGTATTGGATACATCCAAGTTGCAGGAAATCTTATACATGGCTGTTTCGTCATTCCTGAAAAGCAGACTTTGGGTGAACTGTCCTTTTTGTATTCTGCAATATTGATAGGCAACTTCGTTTTTCTCGCAAGAAAGCAAAGGGCAGACGAACCAGTCTGCCCCCGAGCGTATGTTGCCTTTGTACCAGGCCAAAAACTCCGAAAACTCCTCCGAGTTAAAGAGCCAGGTAACCGATACGCTGTCTGGTGCTCCCTGGTTGATTAACCTTTGACGCACATATCCGTCACTCATTTGTGTGCGCAGGATATTGGGTTCATATTTTCTTGCATACCCGTTCTGCTGCGGTTTAGGTAAACTAATGGGAAAGAAAAACATAAAATTTTATGCTCCTACTCTTTTAAGATTGAATGTGTTTTGGATTGCAGCACTCATATCGCCGCCACGTCTGATGTCCGATACAAAAATATTTATGATTCTTGATTCATCGTCCTCAGAGGTTTCCACGGTGCCGGCTTTATCTTGGCTCTCATAAAGGTTGATCACGACGTTCGCATAACTAGGCGAGGTGCTCTCTTGAACAGTTAAAGCAGAACGCGCCAAATCAGCAGTTTTGCGTCTTGATGTAACAGATGCAGGTCCCTCAATCAGCTCAGGGCCATATTCGCCCACGATGCCGAGTTCTCCCGGTTTGATAAAACCTCCCTTGTCATGCATAGACACAGATGTGAGTTGGGAGATGGCGGCAGTAGTGGTCGCAATGGCTGATGCGTAGTTGGCAAGTTTATGCGGCCATGTAACAGCAGTGGGATCGTTTAATGCGCCAATCCAAGCCTTAACAGCGTCCATCGTTGCGCTTGCTATGGCAAAACTTTTCTGAACCGCAAACAAAGCTTTATAGGAGCCTGAAGATTCGTCCATGCTGTCGGTCAAATCGTAAAAGGCATCGGAGATTGAAATAGTGGCATCAGCTATTTTCTCGTAAGGCTCCATCATCTTTTTCAAATCCTCTGACTGCTTTTTCTGTTTGGCGGCAGTTGAGTCGGTGGTGTATTTCTCCATCAGTGCGGTATGTGCTTGCAGGTAATTTTCTTCAGAAATCAGCTTGTCATTGTGGTACTGCTCCAGCATTTCAATTTTCCTGCCGTAACTTTCCTGCAGACGGACAATTTCCTCATCCTCGGGATAGAGAGAGTTGATGAAGTCTGTGGCGGATTTTTCGATTTCAGCACGCTGGCGCTGGTAGTCCTGCTGGATGATAAGAAGAGCATTATTCTTCTCGGTTTCATAGATTTTGGCATTCTCGGCAATAACAGCATTAAACCCGGAAAGCTTTTTGGCGTACTCCCATTCGAGCTGTTCAAGCTCTCCCTTAGAGCGGATATCGAGTTCAATAATCTGCTCATAGTAAGGCCTCCATGCGTCTTTTGCCTCAAGCGCCTTTGATGAACCGCCACCTCCTCCACCGCCAGCCTTGCCTTTGCCTGAATCCTTATTGGCTCCAATCCTCAAACCTTCATCAGACTGAGTCCCTTCACCAATCGACTTGTTCTGATATTTCTCAGCAAGTCGCTGACGTTCAGCAGCAATGCGGTTCTGAGACTCGGTTATCTCCTTTTCGATTCCGGCAATGGTGGCCTTATAGATTTTGGCGGTTTCCTCAGCCTCTCTTTTGGTCTGAGCACGGGCGGCATCAAGGCCTCTTGAAAACTCACCGCCGGATAAGGCAGAGCCGATACCTTCACCTACGGCATTAAGGTATCCGACGGTGTTGTCCCACAACTCTCCGACTTTCTGACTGAGCTGCAGCAGGCCAATCTGAGCGAACTGAAAAAAGTTTGAAAAGAAAAGCTTCCAGTTCCCGGTTCCGTCCTTCATCTCAACACCGATAAGCTCAAGAGTGTCGCTGAAAAAGTCCTTAACGCTTTCCCATGCGGTGCGTATTCCCTCAAAGGTTTCACGTACCGTTTTGGCAAGATTGTGGAACCACTCAATCACTGTAGGATCGTCCAACCACTCGGAAATGCCGTTCAAAGTATTGGCAAGAAAGTCATTTCCCATAATGATGAGTTCACCGAATCCGCCGTTTGACTGCATGAGTCTTGTGCAGAAAGTTCCCCAGGCATTATCCAGTCTTCCGGTGGTGGCAGATACAGTGTTGAGTTTGGTTTCCAGCACTCCGTCAAAGTTATTCTTTGCCAAATCAGAGAGATAGGAATCCAAGGCCTTGCTGTTCTTTTCAATTTCGGTGGTTAAGCCTTTATAGGTAAGAGATATGGTGTCACCATTATCCTTTGCCGTAATACCAAACTGCCTGAGTGCCTTGGTGGAGCCTTGCGAGAATGCGATAACCGCATCAGTTAAGGTGTTGATGTCTCTTCCGGTACCGTGGGCAATGGTAGCGTATGTTTTAAGCTGTTCGTTGGAATTGGTGAGCCCGTTATTGCCTAAGTCCACAAAGGCTTTAGCGAGCTTGTCAGTAGCGGTAGCAGTCTCATCCTCAAGACCGTTAAGGCTCCAGAAGGTTTTCTGGGCTGTTTCCAAATCACCAACCAGGGGAGTCAGCCTTGCAGACATATCCTCGTAAACCCGTGAGGCTTCAAGTCCGGTAGAAATAATGCTCTTAAAGCCATCAACAACTTCAGAGGCAAACTTGATGGCAAAACCCGTCATCAGCATCTTCCAGCCGGAGGCGTTCTTCTGCAGAACTCCGGTCTGACTGTCCACGGCTTTGGTGACCTTTTTGATTTCAGCTTCCTGCTCCTGCATGATTTTCTTCTGTTCGGCAAGAGTGGTGTTGGCGTCTTTCTGCTGGGAGTTCTGGGTTTCAAGAGCCTTGCTGATTTCTTTGGTGACCTTGCTCTGCTTAGTGCCGAGGTCGGTTACGGTTTTGGTCTGAGCCTCAATCGAATCCGTTACGCTTTTAACGCTCTCATCAAGTCCGTGAATGGCGGCATTGGTAGCCTCTGCCTGTTTTGCGGAGGCATCAAGGTTTGCACCCATAGCCGCAGCAGAGGAGGAAACAGCGTCCTTCATGGCTGTCATCTCTTCAGCAATTTTTGAGAGTGAATCCGTCAGAGCAGACGTATCGGCTGAAAGCCTGATGGTGCTGTCGTTCATTTTGAAACTCCTAAAAATAAAAAAGGATCTCATGTTATTGAGATCCTTTAGCTCAAAATATTGGTATAGTTAACCGAATGCCCACACAAACTAAATTTTACTTTTTATTTTTTATGTCGTCTGATGCCTTCTGAAGCATTCCAAAATAGTCTGTTGATGCCGCATAAGAAACACCATGTTCTGTTTTGGACATGGAAAGTAACTTTCTCCCATATTCCTCAGGAGAATAATTTGATGGTAGTGGTTGTACAGGAATATTCAAAGATTTAAATATTTGAGAATATCCATCTATATTTTTATCATTGTCCTTATTCATAATTTTTCGTTTATACCTTCACAGGAATTGTTGGAACATTAATTGGCGCATTCATAATCATAGCACTTCCGAGATGATTCTCGACGATCTTTACAGCATTAGAGCTAGAAAAGGTATGCATATAAGTATGGTGAATTGTCAAAACGCAATCTTGCAGATCTTTGCATCCACCGAGTTCTTTTTTTTCAAAATCTTCTAAAGAAACAACATTTATGCCAAGTTTTCTGCACTCATCAATGTGAATATGCTTTGCATGAGAGAATGTTTTTTTGTGACTACCAAGAATATTAACTATTTTCTTTGCATCCTTTTCGGGATTATCATGGTTCAAAAGCATATTTTCACACAACCAGTTCACGACCATTTTATCGGACCAATCAATAGCTTTCTGACAATCGCCTAGGAATGTTGGATGATACTTTGAAATAATAACTTGCCATAGCGGTGCTGATGCTGGATCTGTTCTAACTCCCTGTACAGCATTATGAAACTCTTCGATAACACCTGCACATGACATACCTCCAAATTGTGGATCAATTGGACCAATGTTTGATTGTTTTCCCATAACAATTTCCTTGCAAGAAAGGGCTATCATAGTACCAGCTGACATGGCTATTTGAGGAATAAACGCTCGTATATTATTACCAAATAAAGAACGTAAATAATTTACAATTGACTCCGTAGCAGCTGTATTACCACCTGGGGTGTGTAAAATAATATCTAATCCCTTTGTCTTATCCAAACCATATACAGCCTGCATCAGTGCATTTTTATCGTTATCATTAATTGCGACATCACCCTGAGGTTTCTGTAAAAAGCCTGAATAATATGCAATGACATTACGACCTGTATATTCATACATAATAGCTAGGTATTTTCTTCGGATCGAATCTAACGGATTTTCAACCCGCATACCTTGAATTTCGTTAAGTATTTGTCCCCAATTTGGCATTTTGAATTTTCCCTTTTTGTATACAAAAACACTAACATACTAATATTTTATAAAGTCTTTATATTACGAATGAAAAATTTAATCCAGTTTTTCAATTAGGCACTGATGATCTTTGGTCTTAGTGCTGTAATTGATTCCTACAAGTATGCTATTTCTGTACTGTCCGGCATAGCGTTTGAAATACTCTTTTTCCTTAATCTGCTTAATGGCTTCTTCGGCAGAGTCGTCATATTTAAACTCAATCAGAATCAGCGGTTGTCTTCTCGTTATTGGCTCATACACTAAATCAACACGACCCTTACCTGCCTGATCTTCCCGGTGATAGCTGTAATCATCAAGAGTTGCCCATAAAAGTCCGGTCATCACGCAGTATGTTAGAGATTCTTCGTCGTTGTAATCGAGAAGAGCTACGGCTGAGGAATTGTGGATGTCCTGAATAATTGTAGCTACGGTTGCTCCGTCAAGTTCTTTGATAGCCTTGAGCAGATTCTCTGAGCGTTTGATGGTCTCCATTCGCTCGTACCAGTTCTGCTCTCTGACAATATCCATCAGCACTGCTTTGATTTCGGCATTAGGGACATAGGCAACTTTACGATATTGATTTTTTGTTTCTGCACATCCAAGATAACCGAGACAGACAAGAAGACTGAATACATCGTTTTTATCTTTTATGGTTACCATATCATTCTGGAAATTGGCACAGCTGAAAGTAACCTCTTCACCTTCGATTAAATTGATAATGTCTTCCTTTATGCCCTGAAAATCCGTATTGATCAGGCGTACAAATTCTTCATTTGACGAAGTTCCGCTCCAGTAGCTTTTACACTTACCATCACTGACGGCAGAAACAACAGAGTTAGGATTATAAATATCAATGCCATTAAGTTTATATCCCTCATACCATTTTTTCAGCTCCTGATGTGATAATGTACAGTTCGGTGATTTTACAATTTCGGCAACCTCATCCTCCGTAAAACCAAAATATGTTTCAAAAGGTTCGGGGGCAAGCATATTGTATTCTTTGAAGCCGTTTAAAGCTGATTGAGAGTTATATTTCTTGATAGGAAGAATACCAGTAAGATAAGCTAACGAAAAGCACGATACCCCATCATCTGATTTAAACAAACCACGAAGAAATTCTATAAACTTTTCCTGTAATGCGGTTTCATTTTGATACTCCCTGTATATAAGATCCCATTCATCCATAATTAAAATAAATGGCTCACCGGTGTATTTGCATATAACTTCCAATGCCGATGATAACGACTTCTTTCCAATCAATGGGTCGCTATTGATTTGTTCAGCGTATTCTTTATTCTCCTTTAAATCGCGAATAACCATATACTGCAGAAAATCTACAATATCATCGATATCATCAATATAAAGGGTTTTATCAGATTTATACGAAATATACTTATCCTTTATAGAGTTCATGTCGATGTAAAGAACATTGTGTTTATTGAGATGCTCTGCAAAAGTTTTTTCTTTTGAAATTTTCAGATCATCAAAAATTTTTTGTCCTGCATATCCTTTGGAATAATAAGCAGAAAGCATGTGAGCTGTTACGGTTTTTCCGAATCTGCGGGGGCGTGTTATGGCAAACAGGCGTTTATCTGCATTAAGCTTTGCAGACATCTTTCCTATAAAATCTGTCTTATCTACAAAAATTTCAGAATCTTTGAATTTAACCAGCCTCGTAAAACTGTTATCGTTGCCTGGATTCAGAATACTTCCCATAACACTTAACCTCCCCGAAATTCATGACATCACCATTTTAGCACAGCACTGAATTTTGATCCGTGATATGCAATTGAACTTAAAAGACGCTGATGTCATAACCTTACTTTCTGTCCTCTAATTTAACGACTATACGCGGATTATTCAACATTTATCTGACGTTTATCCGCAAAGTATTAAACCGATATGCATTTTATGTCATCAATGTTTACCTACGATTCATTATTCTCTTAAACTTCTCAATCTCCCCGGCACAGTCGCTCTCAGTCATACTATCTCTAAATCTCTCTTTCGGATGCGCCTCATAGTATTCTTCCTCAAAAACCACCGACCAGTAGTTGAACTCGGTGGTGGGGTATTCCAGAACTTCTGAGATTGGGCGGTGAAGCTCCCGGGCAATTCTCACCGCCAGTCTGAACACAAAACTGCCCCGGATTAGTTTTTTAGGAGTGTCTCACCCGTGATGTTGAGAGCCGAGAAGGCATTAACGAGCTGGAGCAGTACCTTGTTCGGCACTGATTCCATGAATGCATCATAGTCTTCCGTCTTTTCGGTGAGATTTCCGTCAGCGTCACAAAGGGATGCGTGCATCATCTTAAGGACACGAAGCTGTAAATCCTTTTCGCCTTCAAAGTCTAAACGCGCCTTGCCGGAAAGTTCACGCAGATAAAAATCTACACCGTCAACGGTTACCTTGCTGACTTTGAATTTCAGCCCTTTGATTTGATCTAAATAAGACATGGTTATTATCCTTCCTGTTCATCGTTCTGTGTCTGTTCAGCCACATCGGCATTTGACCACACAACATCAGATGCCTGTCTGCCGGAAACCTTAAGCTGCATAAAGCCGTCAGCAGAGCCGGACATAATCTGATAGCCTAGAAGCTTCAAATCATAGGTGGCTCTGGTGCCGTTCGGCCACTGATGACGGATGCGGACAGTCTGCTGTGCCTCAGCGGCAGCAATGAGAGCCTGCTGGTCAGCGTCATCATCGTAGTAGTAGATGGTGAGTTCCTTTTCAGCAGAATCTTTAAGTCCTCCGCAGTAAACCTTTCTGTCATCATCGATGGTGGTGCATTCCACGGATTCGGCAATGTCACCGATATCCCCAAGCTCCTGCGCTCCTTTAAGCGGCAGCCAGGTAACTCCATCATCGGTCGAGAACTGGGAATGAGTACCTCCAAGAAGTACCGGCTCCTTTGCCTTGTAATCGTAAAGCTGTGTATGTTTAGCCATTTCTGTTTTCTCCTATTTCAATAAATCGACCATAGAGGTTTCAACCTGCTGAACCACAATGGCCACTGCGTTTTGATCTACCCTGCGTTGTATCGCTTCAATAAAATGACGGGCAGATATGCCCTTAACCTTGCCACCATGCTGACAGGCTTTTTTAGTAGCTTTTGCCTTAACCGCAGCAAGCTTTTTTGTATTTCTTTCCATCATAGCCTGATACCGCTCCCGCTGTTTCTGCGTTTTGGCAGATGCGAGATTGAATCTGGCTTTGTTGATGGCAATCTGATATTTGTTGGCAATAAGCTGCTGAATCACTTTGTTGCCTTCAAGACTTGAGCCTTTACCGACAGTGTGGTCACGGGTACCGGCATTAAGCCAGTGATTGAGAGTCTTTGGTGGAATATGAGGCTTTTTGCCTTCCTTGCCGCCTTTGACCTTACTCACCGGCAGAAAGTGTATGTATGAAATAATCCGGTTATGGTCAGAGCGAACTCTTGAGGTTTTAATGCCGGATACAGACTTGCGGTAGATTCCGGTATGGGATTTGAAGTGAGTATCGATGTACCCCGTAAGTTCTTCTCTTGCTCCGGTTTCCTTCAGTGCCTCCTTCAGGATCACACGGCTGATTCTGGTCTGCAGTTTCTGCGGCAGTCCCTTGAGTTTTTCTGCAAGAATGTCAGCACCGTCTGTATGTACTTCAATCGTCATCGTTCAACAAACTCCATGCTGATGACATTGCCCCAGAATCCGACCTCGGGGTCATACTCCGTAGGCGTGATGCTGTTTACCATAATGAGTCTGAAGTCCTTTGAATATTTCCCGTCAGCGGCATTAACCAGCTTATCCGTCGGTGCGTCACAGGCCTCTGCGCTTTGAAACGAGAAGATAAACACCTCAAATCCGTGATGGGCAATATGAGCCTCGCCATCAACAGTTCTGCCGGTAAACTCGGTAGCCTGCCGGGTGATGAGAATTCCTGTTTTTATGTTGTTCGGCACTAGGTCAAAGTAGGCTTTCAGTCCGGTGATATCTTCAACGAGAGCTTTAACTTTCTGTTTCAGTTCGCTGATTTCAATCATGTGCTGAACCTCTGATTTTCATTAAGTCCGCTGTAACTGCAGCCAAGCAGAATTTCACCCTTATGCCTGTCGGGTGCCAGGTTATCGATGTTGTAAAACTTGCCGTTCCACTCGATAAGGCAGTCATCGGACAAGCCTTTAAGAAATCTGATGAGAACGGTAATTTGACCGCTCTGTACCTCAACGCCGCTACGCAACTGGTCACGGGTGGTAACCTGTCTCACGTTCGCCCAGACCGAGCCGGAAAGCTCGTATTCATCAAGCGAGGTCTGATTACCTTCAGACTTCGGTTCATAAATTCTGATACGTTCATTCATGGTTCCGGTTTCCATCAGAATGCCTCCTTTCTTGAGCCAAACAGCATGGCACGGAGGGAAAGTGTCAATGCTCGGTAGTCAGCCTCTGTGCGATGCTCATACATGTAGTTGACGGCATACATCACCGCGGCTCTGCCGTACTTCGAGTCGTAGAGCACTTTGATCGAATCAGCTCTCAGCACATCAAGACAGAGCTGTTCAGCCGAATAGATGAGTTTTCTGATAAGCGTATCGTCCTCGGTACCCTCAATACGCAGATAATTCTTCATTTCCTTGAGTGTCATGCTCATAGCTAAACTCCAAAAAAGCCTCCATCAGCAGAATGATGAAGGCATAAAAAAAGCTCCTTTATGGAGCGTTATGGTTTCACGGTCTTACCGCCAGTGATAGTGAGGATCTGCACCGCTTCCGGCAGGATCAGCTTGCCGTCCACTCGCTCCTTAGCCACAAAGCCAATCATGCCGTTTCCGGCAAAGAGTTCTCGGAGCTCTGCAAAAGAGCGGGTACCGCGATCACCGATGTTGTAGTAGTTGTAATCACCAAAAGCAATCTTACCTTCCGGACAGAACGGTGATGTATGCACATCGTAGCCTAAGAGCTTATCCGGTTCACCGGAGGTTAAGGCTGGCTGCCACAGATACATGCCGTTGTTGTCCTTGAGTTGCCTGATTGCGGCCACAGTCTTGTCATGCATAATGAAAGAGGCTGACTTGCGGTAAGGTCTCTTTAACGCATACACAAGCTGCATAATGTGGTCGGTGTTAACAGCTGTAGCCGATAATGCGGCAGTACCGCCGCCGATTTCAGCAAAGAGACCGAGTGGCTGACCGCGACCTGTTCCGTTAAGGAAGGCATCCTCTTCCGCATTGGCCAGAGCCTTGCCGAACTCGGTGATGATGTAGTTCTCCAGATTGAAAGCCGCATCATAGAGCAGTTCCTCGGTTACCTTGATGGCAACATGCAGTTTGTGGGCATCAAGTAAAATCTGAGCAAAGGTTGCATCACCGAAAGATAATGCTCCGCCTTCCTCAATCCATGCGGCAGCAGGCTTGGTCGCGGCAATGTTAATCTTGTGCTCACCGGAGGTGCTGATGACATTACCGAGATTACGCATAATGTTTTCCTCGGTAAGCACATCAATAAGACGGGAGTCGTATTCTTCCGGTACCAGGTAACCGCCATCGGCATCTACACCTTCCTGCAGAACATTGGAAACCTGCTTGAAGTTGGTTCTGAGAGCCTTGAGCATTCCTACCTTGTATTCATCAGATGCTCGGCCGCGTTTTACCACAGCGTCAGCAGCAGAAGTCCCAACGGTAGCAGAAGGCTTTGAGGTGATGGGAGTATTTACCGGAAGGGATAACTCGGCATCAAGGGCATCACGGCGTTCAAGTCGGGTAATTTCCTTGCTCAAATCGGTAATGTCCTGCTCCATGCGGGTGTAGGTAGCATCGTCATCAGCGGAAAGTGTACCTTTCTCGTTGCGACGTGATTCCAGAAAAGCCTTGGCGGCATTCCAAGCAGTTGCTCGTTTTTCACGAAGTTCATTTACAGTAGTCATAATTTCTCCTAGTTTTTGATAAGGTTAAGACGCTCCATAAGGGAATCTACGGTGCGTTCGGTGGTTTTTGGTTCGGCTGGTTTCAGCTCAATGCGGCATCTGGCAGATAGCTTTTCCATAAGTGAGTTTGTTACCTCTGCTCGGGAATACGCCATGGCTGACGGTGCAGAAATGATATTTTCCGCTGTGATATCACGCTGTAGGATCTCATCTGCAAATCCCAGCTCCACGGCCATATTGGCGTTCATCCATGTTTCAGCATCCATAAGTCGGGAAATCTTCCCCCGGCTCATACCGGTTTTGATTTCATAGGCGTTGATGATGGATTCCTTCACTTCGCCCAGCATGTCGATGGCTTTCTGCATCTCTGCCGTATTGCCAAATGCCAGAGTCATTGGATTGTGGATCATCAGCATGGATACCGGACTCATCAGCACTTTTGTGCCTGCCATGGCGATCACCGAGGCGGCAGAAGCGGCAATACCGTCAATCTTCACGGTTACATTTCCTTTGTAATCGATAAGCATGTTGTAGATCTGAGCGGCAGCCACACAGTCACCGCCCGGTGAGTTAATCCACACGGTGATGTCGCCTTCGCCTGAGTTCAGCTCATCCTTAAACATCTGTGGAGTGAGATCATCATCAAGCCACGACGTTTCTGCTATTGTTCCGTTGAGGTACAGGGTTCTTTCCGGGAGCGGAGCGTTCTGGCCTTGCTCCGTTTCCGTCTTTTCCGGACTCGCCGGTTCCGTCTGATTTTTCCACTTCCAGAACTTCTTCATTAACGTTCTCCTTTGATTCTTCATTGTTTTGGTACTGTTTGCCCACACTGGCAAGATCGATCATGTTGCCGTTGCACATGTATTTATTGCCTCCCTGCTCATCCGGGATTAGGTCAAGACATTCGAGAGCGCGTATGTCATTGGGGCTCATAAAGCCATTCTGAATTCCTATGGCATAGCCGTTCATGCGGCTCTGGTAATCGCCTCTGAGAAGGCCGTCCACATTGAATTTAACGAAATAGTCCGGCTTTTCCTTTTCGGTGAGAAGTGCCCGGTTAAGTGATTGTTCCCAGCGGATGATCCAGGGCTCCAGGGTGTATTTCACAAACTCGAGAGACTGCTGTTCGATATTGCTGAAGCTAGATTTTTCAAGGTCACCAACCATGTGAGGCGGCACTCTGAATATTCTCGCAATCTCATCAATCTGAAACTTTCTGGTTTCAAGGAACTGCGCCTGCTCCGGTGAAATGGAAATCGGCGTGTATTTCATGCCTTCTTCAAGGATAGCTACCTTATGGGCATTACTGCCGGAAAAGCCTTTGTTCCAGCTTTCGCGGATTGATTCAGGGTTTTTAACCGTTCCCGGAAACTCCAGAATGCCTCCTGGGGTAGCACCGTTGGCAAAAAACTTGGCTCCGTATTCCTCGGTGGCAATTGAAAGACCGATGGCATTTTTCGCCATGGCAATCGGTGAATAGCCCACAAGTCCGTCAAAGCCTAAGCCGGGAACATGCAACACCTCGGATGGTCTTAAGGTCACGCAGCCACTTTTACCTGTATGCGCATCAGAGTCCTGCATCTGATACTGATAAATAATCTGACCGCTCTTGTCTCTGTCTACCGTCATGCGATTAGGCATTAAGGGATAAAGTCCGATAACTTCACCTTTACCGTTTCGGATAATCTGAGCATAGGCATTCCCCCATAAGAGGAGATGCGTCATCAGAGTTTCCCGGAACACGAATGAGGTCATTTCAGGATTAGGCTCATCATGCAGAATGCGGTACAGCGGATGCTTTACAGCCTTTGCCTTGTTGCCCTCCGATTCATACTGGTAAAGATGAACCGGCAGACTTGCAATTGACTCTGACAGAATACGCACACAGGCATACACCGCAGTCATCTGCATGGCTGAATGCTCGTTTACCTTTCTGCCGGAGGTGCTTCCTCCCATCATGAAACGGTAGCCGGAGCCATTCAGACTGTTGGTCGGTTTTCGTTTAAACCAGCCTTTAAAAAGGTTCATAGATTCTCCTAAATAAACAGAATGCCACGTTCATCGTAGACCGAGGCTCCGTTGTCATTGCCGCATCGGATGGCTCTGTCGAGTCCCATGATGGTGGCAATCGCACCGTCAATCTTCTCGGTGGATTTTTCCTTATCGGCCTTGATGTTACCGGCCGGATCTGTTCTGATGTAGATGTTGTCCATCATCCAGCGCAGTACCGGATGACCGCCGTGAGCAAGTTTCTGCTCCAGGGTGAGTTTCATGAGTTCCTTGGTCGGCGGGGACATGTCTTTGAATCCCTGACCGAAAGGCACAACGGTAAAGCCCATGCCCTCAAGGTTCTGCACCATCTGCACGGCTCCCCAGCGGTCAAAGGCAATTTCCCGGATGTTGTATCTTTTGCCGAGCTCTTCGATGAATTTCTCAATGTAGCCGTAATGCACCACGTTGCCTTCAGTGGTTTCGAGAAATCCCTGTCTCTGCCAGACGTCATAAGGCACGTGATCACGTCGGACTCGCAGTTCAAGGGTGTCCTCGGGGATCCAGAAGAATGGCATAATAGCAAAACGCTCATCCTCAGTTCTCGGAGGAAAGACCAGTACGAAGGCGGTAATGTCGGTGGTACTCGAAAGGTCAAGACCGCCATAGCAGACACGGCCTTCAAGTTCATCAGGATTTACCGCAAAGGAGCATTCATCCCACTTTTCCATCTGCATCCAGCGGATTGACTGCTTCACCCACTGATTGAGGCGGAGCTGTCTGAAGGCATTCTCCTCACCGGGATTCTGTCTTGCCGAATCACAGGCGGCCTGTACTTTGTCGATTCCCACGGTAATGCCGAGAGACGGATTGGCTTTCAGCCACACTTTCGGATCCGTCCAGTCGTCAGATTCATCAGCACCGTAAATTACCGGATAGAAAGTCGGATCGATCTTCCTGCCTTCCAGAATGTCTTTAGCCTTCTGATGCGTTTCGTAACAGATGGAATTGGTGTCGGTTCCCGCGGTTGTTATAAGGAAATACAGCGGCTGGGTTCTGGCATCGCCGGAGCCTTTGGTCATAACGTCAAACAGCTTTCTGTCGGGCTGTGTATGCAGTTCATCAAAGACCACTCCGTGAATGTTAAAGCCGTGCTTTGAGTAGGCTTCCGCAGAGAGCACCTGATAAAAACTGTTAGTGGGGAGGTATACGATGCGTTTCTGCGAGGCGAGGATTTTGACTCTTTTGTTCAGAGCCGGACACATCATTACCATGTCGGCTGCCACATCAAATACGATGGTGGCCTGCTGACGGTCTGCGGCACAGCCGTAAACCTCGGCTCGCTCTTCGCCATCACCGCAGGTAAGCAGAAGTGCTACGGCGGCAGCCAGCTCACTCTTGCCCATTTTCTTGGGTATTTCAACATAGGCGGTATTGAACTGCCTGTAGCCGTTCGGCTTTAAGGTTCCAAAAAGGTCACGGATGATCTGCTCCTGCCAGTCGATAAGTTCAAATTTCTTTCCCGCCCAGGTTCCTTTGGTGTGGCAGAGGCATTCGATAAAGTTCACCGCATAATCGGCGGCCGCCTTATCGTATTTCGAACCGTCGGCCATGAATCGTGTCGGTTTGTACTTTTTAAGTTTTCGCATTGCCATTCAGCCTCATCTCCTTTAAGGCATAAAAAAAGACCGCCGCAGCGATCTTTCAGGGTATAAAAAAGAAGCCGTTAAGCTCCGTATCAGTTGGCGTTCTTCATCGCCCATTCAATGGCATGGCCTTCATCTTCAAAATCCACACCGCTTACCTCGCGGATCCCGATTTCACCTTCACATCCGGTATCATCGGTGAGGAACTCGTAAACCGCACCGAAGTAGCATGGCTTTCCTCTGCCGTTGTAGTAATGTCCTGCAAGAAGCACCTTGTCACCAAACTTTAAGGTCTTGCTCCAGCGGCATTCCAGATCCTCCGGAGTGGAAGGATTCGGTAATCTGTAGGTCTTTGCTCTTTCTGTTAATCTGCTCATTTTTAAGCCTCCGTTGTTGTTCTCGATGACTGTATATTCGCTCTGTGCCGGAGGTATAGCAAGTCAATAATGTATGTTTTTTGTACTATTTTATTCTTCTCATTCAATGTTGATTTCGTCTCAAATCGAGTTAAATGAGAAGAAAAAGGAGGCCGTCAGACCTCCCTGAATTCCCAATTCGCTGTCAGCCTAAACTCTGAAAAGGTAGCCGTGGGCTTTCTCGTGTTTGTCGCTGTTCCATTCAGTGTAGCGGCTGTTGATCTCAATCAGACCTTCAAGTGTGCATCCGTTCTGCTGAAAAAGCCATGCGGTTTCAACCGCACTGCTCCATGTTGAGGAAAAGGTGAAATGCTTGATGCCGTTCTCTCTAAGGCAGGTGATGAGGCTTTCCACATCCTTGTCCCATACCACTTCGCTGATGTCGAGGTGCTCGTTGCCGCTGTCCTTTGAGTTTTCGTACTCGCGGTAAATGCGGCAGGCAATCTCGCCAAGGGCAGTAACCTCTGCTCCTGCGGCCTTGTAAAGGGCTCTTGCCTCAGCTTTCTCAGCCTCGGTGGTGGCGGCATAAATGCCTTCTTTGCAAGCTGAACCCTGTTGTAAGTATCTTCAAAAATGTTCATGTCTGACTCCTTAAAAAATGTACCTTCGTTGTTCTCTTTGTTGTGTTCATATTCGCTCTGAAGGTACACTATAGCAAGTCAATAAACCTTTATATTTCAACTATTTACAGCTATTTTCGCGGTTCGATTTCACCGGTTTTCTGGTGGATGATTTCGAGGATTTTCTCCTGTTTTTCAGCCGTAATTCCCACCGCCTCAAGTGCCTGTCTGGTGCCGCAGTCGGGGCAGACCGGCGTAGTGTTGTCCTTCCGGGAAAGGGACGGATGACCAGTGTAGGTCTTTCCGCAGATTGGGCAGGTGCGTGTTTCGTTATTCTGCATGGTGGCATTCCTCCAGACTCAGTTTAATTGCATCAGACAGTTTCCGTTCATCAAAGCTGAAAGCTCTGTAACCCTCAAGGCAGGTGTCGACGTAATACTGCATCGGTATTCCCACCGGTCTGTCTTCATGCATGATGTAGACAAAAACCGGAAGGCGCTTCACTCTGCTCCCGTCGATGCTGATTACCGAAAGCTCCATCTCTGCCTTGTAGTAAAACCTTGGATAGCCTTCATAGCGGTCAAGGGAAAGCTCGTCATCCTCCTTCACCTCCCATACCGCCACCGGAACACTTGCTCCTTTGTAAGGCTCAATGGTGAGGTACGCTCCGGTCTGACTTCCTTTGAACAACAGTCGGTAATCAGGAATTTCTGAAATGCCGGCCACCTTTGCCGTCGGGCATCTGAACTTCATCTGTTCGATGTTCAGGTTACTGCCGTAGGCGATGTAATATCTCTTTGCCATAATATCTTCCTTTCTGTTCGGTTGAAGGCTTACCCTTCTACTGCCGAAGCCCCACTTAAGGGGTCAGCAGGAGGAGGCTAAGTCCTCGGGGCGTTTCAGGCGGCTCTGCCGAATCTGAAGGCTGTGTCACCGCTGAGGTTCTCGGTCAGCACCTTGCGGGCTGTTGCGAATTCCTCGCCGATGAAGCCAAGTCTTAAAAGCCATGTTCTCATCGCGAACTTCGGATTCTCATGCTGCTGTGGCTTAGGGCTTGCGGTTTTTACCTCCTTGGCCATCTCGCTAAGGGCAAGGCAAAGCTGAATGTAAGCCTTGAGGCGTCCTGCGTGAATGCCGTTCTGCTTGCCGTTGGCAGGCGCTTCGAATTCAAAAAGTCTGAACTCGATGGTGTGCTTTGAGAAGGTGGCGTGGTAGTTCAGCATGCGGTATCTTGAATTGTTGTAATGCTGATCTCTGCCGTAGTTCTCGCCCTGACTGATGTACCAGATGTCTTCAAGTTCCTGCATGGTCTGCGGCTTCTTTTTGTTGAGCTCCTTAAGGAATCTCGGATCAACCGTTCTGCAGTATCTTGCCATGCGGTGCTGGTCAAGCTTTAAGGCCTCTGCCAAAAGGCTTTCGTGGCTTGCCATGATGTTGGCAAGGTTGCGCAGGGTTTTGGCGGTGTGGTCGCCTTTGCCGAGGTGGATGTGAATTCCGCATCCGCGGGTGGCGTCGCTCTTTGCGCCAGCCTTGCGCAGTCTTCTGCAAAGTTCCTGCATGGTTTCGATGTCGCCGTAGGTAAGGATCGGGGTTACCATTTCGCACTTGTGAGCGTCGTCGCCGCTGATGCTCACGTCCCTCATGAACTTCCATTCGCGTCCCTGCTGATCCCATGCTGACCATGCGTAGTAGCCGTTGCGGCGGGCGGTGTCTTCGAATCTTCCGGTTCCGAAAAACTCGGCGGCAATCTTCGCTGCGTCCCTGCGGGTGATGCTGTTCATCTCAACCTCAACTCCGATGGTCTGGTTCTTCATGCTGGCAATCTGGTTTAATGTTTTTTCGTTCATTTTTTGTACCTCTTTGTTCGTTTCGTTGTGTGTATATTCACTCTAGAGGCACACTATAGCAAGTTAATAATCACTTATATTTTGATATTTATTTAATATATAAACCTTTGATTTTACTTGCTTTTTTGAACGATTTTACATTCATCTTCACCGTAGGCTACACCGAGTCCCGATATGAATTTGAGGTCATGGAGGAGGTTATTGACTGTCTGGCTCAAGAATTCAAGGTTTCAAGACAATCCGCAAAAATCAGACTCGTTCAATTAGGTTTTCACCAGGCCATTGGTACCTACACATACATTGATGGCCATTACGTTAGACCTCACAGCTTTAAACATGGTTTTATCGAGCCAAGTCAAACCTTCTCTATATCAGCTCGAGATGCTGCATATGAGAGACTAACAAATCCAGAACTCCTCAGTTTAACTGAAAACGGAGATTACCTGTTTGTTGAAAACCACTTTGTCTACAACGCACCGCTGTATGTTAAAAAATCGGAAGATGGTCAGCTTGAGCTCACTGATTATGCCCTCGCACATATGGATGAGTGCTGTCTGATATTCGATTTAAAAATCAAGAATAACCTAGACGAAGATTACCAAACTGTCTGTTTTCTTAATCGTGATGAAGGTGATGTAACATTTGAATATAAATTCAACAACAAATTACAGAATGCCCCAAAAGCAGACCAAATAGCATATAGAAAGAAACAACTGCAAGAAAACGCTGAGATTAGAAAACAAATGACAGATGATCCCGAACAGTGTATTCAGTTACTCTTAAATTGGAGAGGAAAGAACTACTCTGATTTAGGTGATGCTATCGATCTGAATCCTAAAACCATCAGCAGGACTGTTAAAGGTGAAACTGTTCCAAAAGTAGAAACCGTTGCACGGATATGCTTTGGATTACATCTTCCTCCTGATATCAGTCAGAAACTGTTTGATGTATTCGGATGCAAACTTAATTTCAATAATATGGAGCACCAATGCATCAGGGAAGCATTAACTTACAAATATCCCGAACCATTCGACGTCATATTGGATTTTCTTGAAGATTATGGCGTTAATCTGAAAAAAGATTAAAAAAAATTCGGACACGGCATGTCCACTGCCGAGCAAGAGATAACAGTCTATTCCTTTATCAATTTACTTATCAAAAAGCTAGTGTACCCATGCAACGCATTGAAAACACTAGCTTTTTCTCTTTTTACCCACATCAAACCAACGGACACGACGTGTCCATCACGAAATTCTCAAATCCTCTAACATACCCATAGTAGTTCAGAGGAACTAAATCTGAGCCACAAATCCGCCGACCTGCATGGCTCATCAGACCGCGCGCTATAGTCTGGTGAAGTGCATAGCCAATGTAGGAAAGCACTGTTTTAACTCCAGTGTCATGCACCGCTGGTTACCTTCCGAATGTGGGGTAGCCTGAAATGAACACAAGACAGTACTGCCATGAATGGTTTCACCGCCTTCGGAATAACCGAAACGGTGAAACTAAATGGCCAATAAAAGACAACCTAAAGGACGAATTAACGCCAAAGGAAAACAAGTATATGACGCTCCTATCAGAATTGTTGATAATAATGATCTCAGAAACTACGGTATTACATGGAAGGACTGCGAAACTTTATACGTCGGAGGAATCGAGCCAATGAACGTATATATGTATGAGACCGACGATCCTAAGTTGGCTGACAGTTTCTGGAAAGAAATCAACGTTGAACATCACAGAAACTGCCGGAGCACCCGTTGCCTTGTTCCCGGCACACTGAAACCTCTTATCGTATGCCCAGAATGTAACAAGTGCTCAGAATGCCCTTACGGCAAAAAAAATGAATACCGTCAGACTAGGGTCATCAATTATGATGATCCTGAAGAACTTATGAGCAATGAAGGCGATGAATTTTCAGGGATGAACGAGGCTGAAAGCGAGATGATTTACGATGAGCTGATTGCTGCCATGAACAGGAGAAATCCGCTTATAGCAGAAGTGTTTGTCAGGTTTCACACCTACGACCTCAGTGCTCCGGAAATTGCAGCAGAACTAGGTATAGATAAACGAACTGTGTACTATCTGAAGGAACAGGGGGAACAAATCAGAGATAGGCTGATGAGCATGTAGGCAGTTTATTTAAAATAATACGGTCTTTTTAAAGCGGTGCCGCGGTTAAGAACAGCGACACCGCTTTTTTGTCAAAAGTACCATCGGCTCTGACTCGGTGGCTGATTCCCAGATTAGAAGATTACAGATTCCAGATTAGCCGTAAAGCGGGCCGCACAGCGAGGTCATCACCGTCGACGCCGCCATTCGGGTAAAGCGCGCCGTCCGAATCCACGAGCGATGCGTAGTCCTGAAAATCGCCCGGCGACCGCAGCCACCAACAACAACAGCCATTGCCATTATCAACCCATGTGCCTTGGGTACGGGCATGAGCCGTAGGCTGGCACCGTCTTTCACCGCCATTTTTAAAATAACGTTCCGCCTCCGCAAGGCTCAAACAGAAAACCCGGTCATGGGTATTATTTCCGCCGCGGGTACTGTATTCCCGGTTATCATCATTCACCACCTCTGAGAGCTTGATCCTTCGCTGTTCCTCCTCGGTGAAAGCGACCTTCAGAAAATCTTGGTTAAGCCACTTCCGAAGATCGCATTGCTCCCAGGTCATGGATACACGCTCATGATGATACTGTTTGCAATCAAAGCCGTAATGGCTAATAAGAAGAGCCTCCTTTTCATTCACCTCGAGCACCAGCCATTCAATGGGTTCTTTTGCGCTTTCACTATTTTGCGGATAATTGCCAAACTTAACATAATCACCAACATCTACAAAAGAATCCCCAGAGCAAGCACTTTGATTCAAATTCATCAAATCACAACCGCATTTGAAACAAAAACAGGCATCTTCAGGCAATGGAGCACCGCATTTAATACAAAACATAAGAAATATTCTTTCTCAGATAAAGACTTGGGACACTATTTTATGTTATAACAGTGAAAAGATTTGTGAATCCTTTTCAAAAGTGAGAATCAACTACCCAGTACCAAAAGCAAAACGCTATCCACAACCCTACTTTTACCCTTAAAATAGTGAAACAGTATTCTCAACTATGCTGTATCTCTCTGCCTTGATATGTTTTCGCATACATCCAAAACGCTCTTTACAGCCATGCTCAAAAAAGCATCAAACTTCGCAACTCCTTTGATTTCAAGGGCTTTCAGCCGTTACCTATTTCTCCCTTGACAGTAAAACTACCGTCTCGACGTGATCGGTATGTGGGAACATATCAACTGCTTCAAAAGCTCTTAATTCATAACCATATTTAGCCGCCACTTCTAAATCACGTTTTTGGCTTATTGGGTTACAAGAAATATAAACAAAACGTTGCACTCCAAAGGCCGCCAACGTTTGAAAAACTTCAGGAGCCGCCCCTTTGCGCGCCGGATCTAAAATTGCGCTATCAATCTTTATTCCCTGAGCTGCAAGCTGCGGAAAAATTTTTTCAACTAATCCACATTTAAATTCGACATTAGTAATACCATTTAGCTTAGCATTAGATTTAGCATCATTAACAGCCGAATCGACGCACTCAATACCAATTACTTGATCTACCTTCTTCGCCACATATAAGCTAATAGTCCCCGCTCCTGAGTATAAATCCGCTACCACATCAGTAGCCTTTGGCGCTAAAAGCTCTAACGCCCGCTTATACATAACTTCCGCTTGAGTTGGGTTTATCTGCAAAAATGACTCAGCATTGATGGCAAATTTATTCCCTAAAATAGAAGTTTCAATCGTTTCCTTACCCGCAACTTGGATAAATTTAGGGCCTAAGATTCTATTACCCGGTAAATTGTTAATGTTGATTTTTAAAGAGGACAGCTTAAGTTCAGTGTAGAGAGAAGCGACTTTCGCAATAAAATCAGCAGAAGGTTCAGCGTAGAATACCAATACACACATACGTTCACCTTCATCAGCCCCTCGTAAAAAGATGTAACGAAGATTAGGCGCTAAATTTGGGTCTTGCGCAGCAAAAAAAGAACTGATTTTTTCACGAGCATCAGTCATCCAACGCGCTTCTAACGCGCAAGAGGCTAATGGAATAATGTCGTGACTACCACGAGCATAAAGCCCAATAGTAAGTTTTCCACCTTGGGTGGAACATGCGCACACCGATTTATTACGGTAAGCAAAAGGATCTGACATCGCATGAATTGGGGCCTGCATTACTATGTTAGCTTCTTTAGTTGAAGCGTACAAAGCTGCTAAACGTCTACGTTTATCCTGAAGTTCAGCTTCATAACGCACGCAGGTATAGCTACAGCTCCCACAACCGTGAGCACAAAAGTTAGGTGCGCGATCGGGAGATGGTTTGAGAATCTCAAGTAATTCCCCAGTAAAAAAAGTTGGATGTTCAGCCCCTAAACGAACTTTTACTTCTTCTTGCGGCAAAGCACCAGCAACAAAAATCTTTTTACCTTCATAATAGGCAAAAGCATCTCCACCTTGGGCACGGTCTAACATGGTTAATACAAATTCAGGAGCCGAGGTGGTCATAATGCTCTTCCTTAAATTTACAATTCTTGATACCAAACTTTTAAATCTTTTCGATTCGCTACAAACACAATATACCTGTTCTCGTTATGAAGATAAAGAATCTCCAAGCGGGAACTTCCCACAACGCAGCTTAAACATGCATTGAGCAACTAATACCTACGTTATGAATTTTAAGGTTGTTTTGTTTACCGTTTTTCTTACAGCGTATTATACAAAGGGGAGCGCAAAAACAAAGACTAAATGAAATATATTAAGGAAGAAAAAAAGATAATATCTAGATCATAGATAATAGGTGGTGGCCCATCCCCGACTTGAACGGGGGACCAAACGATTATGAGTCGTCTGCGCTAACCGACTGCGCCAATGGGCCATATGCACAGTGGATAATTATATCTATCTTTAAGTTGATGTCAATAAAAAACCACCGAAATTTTTAGAATTACGGTGGTTATATTAACTAGATCAAATCTTCTAACAGCTTACACTTATTCGTCCAAGAAGCTCTTTAATGGTTCAGAGCGACTTGGGTGACGAAGTTTACGTAAAGCCTTAGCTTCAATCTGACGAATACGTTCACGCGTTACGTCGAACTGACGCCCAACTTCTTCTAAAGTATGGTCGGTATTCATACCGATACCAAAACGCATACGTAATACTTTAGATTCACGTGGAGAAAGGCCAGCTAAAACCTGTTCGGTTACAGCCTTAAGGTTTTCAGAAGTAGCTTCATCTGCTGGTAATGGCAATGACTTATCTTCAAGGAAGTCCCCAATATGAGAATCATCATCGTCACCTACCGGAGATTCCATAGAAATAGGTTCCTTTGAAATCTTCAAAACCTTACGAATCTTATCTTCTGGCATCCCCAACTTTTTAGAAAGTTCTTCTGGAGTTGGTTCACGCCCTTTTTCCTGCAACATAGCGCGAGAAATACGATTGAGCTTGTTGATAGTTTCTATCATATGCACAGGGATACGAATAGTACGAGCCTGATCCGCAATAGAACGAGTAATCGCCTGTCTAATCCACCAAGTAGCATAGGTTGAGAACTTAAAGCCACGACGGTATTCAAACTTTTCTACCGCCTTCATCAAGCCGATGTTACCTTCCTGGATAAGATCAAGGAACAACAAGCCTCTGTTGGTATATTTCTTCGCGATAGAAATAACCAAACGAAGGTTAGCTTCAACCATTTCCTTCTTTGCGCGCTTAGCAGTTTCATTACCTTGGGTAATATCTGCATTAATCTTACGAATTTCAGCAATAGAAAGACCAGTTTCAGTTTCGATATCATGAAGTTTAGCTACCACTTCACGAACTTCAGCTTCAAAAGTTTTAAGTTTTTCGGCAAAAGGCTTCTTCAAGCTACATGCTTTTTCGTACCAATCGATACTAGCTTCTTTCTTTGGTTCAGTGTAATACTTTCTAAAGTCTTCAGCTTTCATACGGCACTGGTTAACCATGATGTTACGCAAAGTAGCATCTTGAGCTTTAACTTTATTCATCACTTCATGAATGTTAGCAATGAGTTCTTCAAAAAGCTTTGGTACTAAACGGAATTTCTTAAAATGTTCAGCTAAGTTTCCAATAGCTTGCTTGGTCTTCTTACCACCACGACCATGCTTTTCAATGCACAACATAGCTTCGTCATAACGTTCACGAAGAGTATCGAACATCTTTTCTGCTAATTCAATATCGATCTGATCATCATTTGAATTAGAGAAGTCACCCTGACCGTCTTCTGTTCCATCTTCTGATTCTTCATCGTCATCATCTACATTTTCGTCGTCACCGCTTTCTTCGCCTTCATCCATTTCAGCGTCTTCATCACCATTAAGGTCGTCAACATTGAAACTTTCTGGATCGAACTTTTCTGCATCTTCTTGATCATCTTGACCATTTGATTCAGCAGAAGCAGCTGCTTGTTCAGCTTCAGCATCTTGTTTATCATCAGCAAAGCTTGAAATAATATCAGTAAGATGAATATCGCCTAATTGGAATTTTTCGTACTGCTTAAGTACGCATTCAATTGCTTTAGGGTATTCAGCTACACATTCCTGAACTTGGTTGATACCTTCTTCGATGCGCTTAGCAATGTCGACTTCCTTCTTTCTATCAAGAAGGCCAACAGTGCCCATTTCACGCATGTACATTCTCACCGGATCAGTAGTCTTCCCAATATCCGGAGTGATGGAAATAACGTTGTCTGCTTCGTTTGCATTTTGAGTAAAATTGATATCGTCAGCTTCAGGGGCCTTGTCACAAACAAGGATATCGTTTTCTTCTAATTGCTGCTGAAGTTCACCAATCTGTTCAGAGTCATCATACCCTGAAGGGAGATACTCCATGATTTCCGTACGAGTCAGATAACCTTTGGCCTTACCGTCCGCAATCAGCTGGCTGATAATCGGATTGCCGTTCGAAGTATTTTCCATTATAAAAACCTTTTTTATAGATCCAACATGCACTCTGTGTAATCTGTTACTCAGTGGGTTAAGCGACTTTATTCCGGTCGTGCGATTTTCTGTATGTGGTGGCCATCAGGAGGTCTCACCAGTTTATTTAAAGAATAAAAAGCCTACCCAAGTCAATGAGCCCCGGGATTATACAATATTTAACACTAATCTAACAACCAAAACGTGATTTCTTGCTTATAATTTTTCTTGTAACTCCGCTTTTCTAATATTTGCCTCACATTTACAGAAAAAATACCTTTATACTCACCTAGTTGGCTATCACATCCTCTCACTTAAACAACACGTAAATTACGAATTCGTCGCTCTAAGGTTTGGCTTTCTAAGAGCTCCTCTTTCGTGAGATTTAGCTTTGACTGTAGTTCCACATTTCTAGCTACTAAGACCTCAACTAGCAAGGCCTTTATTAAAGTTAACAGATCAGCTACTTTAATTTCGACATTGTCATCTGACTTTTCTAAATCAACCCCTGCTAAGTAATTCATAAATTCATAATATGAACTATTACGATACTTTTCAACTAAAAGCCCGGTATGTTCACTTCCTGTAACGATGTGGCTTAATAAATCATTGATGATTTCCATCTTCTTATCAGCATAATCTTTAAGTAGCTTCTGAAAAACTGGTAAGTCTGGAATTTCATTTTTTAAATATGGATACTGCAGCAAATGAGCTACCAAGGATCTAACTGCTGTCATTCTTACGTCTTGTGGCGTACTTGATGAGAGACTACGTCGAGCCCCGTTATCAGAGCCCCATTCCTGGTGACCAAAATGCTTAGCCCCCTCATTGTGCAACATACTTCGAGCTAAATTGCGCCATACAGCTTCAACTCGAGCTACATCCCAATTGGCCAAACGCGCCATTTTGGTCGCAAGAGTGGAACGAGTAATAGGAGCATTTACCATTTGCGCTGCCATATTCCCTGTTTCATTTAGCATCGCAATGCGCCCGCCATCAGAGTTCAAATTGTATTTAACCTTCATCATATCGCCCACATAATCTGAAAATGAATCAGCTTTGTCTAGGTATGATAAAAAGCCTGACGCTCCTACCGCCCGCACCATGGTGTCTGGGTCATGTTCTGGCGGTAAAAAACAAAAACACAATTCCTTGTCGTCACGCATGGTCGGAACTGAATTTTCTAGTGCTCGCCAAGCTGCGTGCCGACCCGCTTCGTCCCCGTCATAACAAAATACAATGCGGTCAGCTTGCTTAAAAAGCAAATCAAGTTGCATTGTGGTAGTAGCGGTCCCTAAAGAAGCTACAGCGTTATGCACGCCGAACTGATCGAGGGCAATAACATCCATATACCCTTCAGTAATCATGACGAAACGACGTTCTTCTTGTTTGAGATCACGCACATAATCTAAATTAAATAACTCGTGTCCCTTGCTATAGACTGGGCTTTCTTTAGAGTTGATGTATTTGGGTTTAATGTCAGTTAAGACACGCCCCCCAAAAGCAACGGTGCGCCCACGGCGATCTCTAATAGGAATGATGACACGATTACGGAAATTATCGTAGTAACTAGTTTTACCATTACCAGTCTTTTCATTAACCAAACCCACTTCAAATAATGCTTTCACGCGCGTTGGATTGTTTTGGCCGACTTGCTTTAAAATAAAATCCCAACTATCAGGGGCAAACCCAATTTTATATTTTTCAATGGTTTCCGCGGTAATGCCACGACTTGACAAATATGCTACTGCTTGTGGCGCTCGTTTTAATTCTTCATGAAAACAAGAAACTGCTTGCTCTAATAATTGATAATAGTCTACTTCTGGTTTGTTAGCTTGAAAGCCCCCTTTGCCATTGGTATTGCTCTCATCATACTCAACTTCCATACCCGCCATAGAAGCAATTTCTTCCACCGCCTCTGCAAACGACACATTGTCGTAATTCATGATAAATTTAATGGCGTTACCAGCTTCGTGACAACCAAAGCAATTAAAGAATTGTTTCTTTTGGTTTACGCTAAAGCTTGGAGTCTTTTCATCATGAAAAGGACAACAGCATGTATAGCTATTACCTGCCTTTTTAAGTCTCACTCGTGAATTTATTACATCAACAATATCAACTCTGGTTAATAACTTATCCACAAAGTCTTTCTTAATATAAGGCATTCTTTTCTCCGTATCACTAAATTGGCGTTTTATTACTGAGTGCTTTCCCAAAACTAATATAGCACACCAAGCCCTGAATAAGCATGATTGTCCCAATCCCCAAGTAAAAACTTTATGCACAGCTAAATCTTCATAACATTTAAGTTTTTTACCTTTAGAGGGCTTTAATTTTTTCAGAAGAGCTCAGGACACAATTAACGTATTAAAGATATTTTATCACGTATATGATTTATTTTCATTAATAAAATAGTCCCCGTAAAGATTTAGGTGTTTTTAATCATAATTTTGACTTTTAAACGTTTCAATTTACTTTGTATTTTTGGTTTATGGTTGGTAATTTTCAGGGAGATTTCAGTCCGTAATGAAGCAATTAATGGTAAAATTTCAAGGTTCGGAGGTGATTAAATGTCCATTTACTGTATTGGTGATGTTCACGGTTGTTTTGATGAACTTACCGCCCTTTTACAACTTATCAAATTCAATAAACACACAGATGAGCTTATATTCACAGGGGATATTATCGGTCGCGGACCTAAACCACTAGATGTTTTACATCTTATTTGGGATTTAGGCGATAGAGCCCATACAGTACTTGGCAACCATGATCTAAACTTTTTGGCTGTAGCCCAAGGCAAAAGAGTCGCTAAAAAACGCGATCAACTAGATTCACTTTTAAATTCTTCTGAACTACCTGATATCATTAAGTGGTTTGCTAACACTCCACTTATGTATAGCCACCCAACTACGCCAATCTCAATGGTTCACGCTGGCATTGATCCTAGTTGGAATCTCGCGCAAGCTACAAACCATGCTCAAGAAGTTGAACACATTCTAAGAGATCCGTTGACTCTCAATACTTTTTTATCACACATGTATTCAGATAAACCAGATCTTTGGGATGATCAACTCTCAGGAATCACTCGGTGGCGTACCATTGTAAATATTTTTACCCGTATTCGTTTTTGCCGCCCAGACGGTTCACTCGATTTTGAAAATAAATCTAGCCCGGCAGAAGCATGTCGCTTAAACCTCAATACCTGGTTTGAAGCCCGCAAACTCGAGTTAGATCCAGAAGAAAAACAAACTTTATTATTCGGTCACTGGGCGGCTCTAATGGGACAATGTCGCCTGCCACACATCATCGCCCTAGACACAGGTTGTATCTGGGGCGGTTCTCTTACCGCTTGGTGCGCCGAAACAAAAACTTTCTTTAGCGTACCAAGCCGTAATGGCATTGACCTTATAAAAAGTTAAAACCTAACGTGGTTACTCCCAATAAATTCCTCAAGAATCTAACTCTTGGTTTTAACTGAACTCAGCAAGAAGTCACCCACCTCTATAGGCGGGGGAGGATGTCACAAGCCAACTTGTTGCTTAATATTAAAAGCTCTAATCTAAATAGAACAAAGGCCTATGAACAACCTAAACTTTAAATTCACAGGCCTTTAATTTAGGATAGTTAAAAGGAAAATAACGGAAAAGAGGTTAGAGCATCTGGAACTTTTGACTCTTCTTTTCTTTCTTTTCCTTTTAGCTTTTCTCAGCTAAAACTTACTTTTTTTCTAAAGTTACAAAACGTAAGTCGTAGGCATTTTTTTCATCCTTTGGATAAAAACTTTCGGCAATCACGCGATAAGCATTTAAATCGTAAGCGGGGAAACTTGTATCCCCTTCGATCTCAGCTTGAATGATGGTAAGATACAATCTATCAGCCAAAGGTAGAGCCTCTTTGTAGAGCATGCCCCCGCCAATCACAAAAATTTCTGGAGCGTCTTTTAAAAGAGCAATCGCAGCCTTAAGGCTATTGACCAACTCTACGCCAGCTGGCAAAGCCAAATTTGGATTAGATGAAATAACTACGTTGCGTCTACCAGGTAACGCGCGACCAATGCTCGCAAAGGTTCTACGCCCCATGATAACCGGGCATCCCATCGTTGAATCTTTAAAGTGACGTAAATCAGCCGGCAGATGCCAAGGCATGGTGCCATTAGCTCCAATCACCAAATTACGTGCGTGCGCTACAATAAGTGAGATCATAACTAACTTTACTTATCCTTATGACTAGCTTCGTCTTCGTCATCTACTAAGTCATCGTCCCCAAAGTCGATATCTTCAGCATCAAACTGAGCATCATCATCCTGAGAAGCAGCAGTTTCGTCTAGATCTTTGTCATCTTCAAACTCAATATCTTCATCATCTTCAAATTCAATGTCATTTTCATCAAATTCATCTTCGTCGACATAAGCAGGTTGTTCTTTTTCCTTCTTTGTCCAAACAAAGGAAGCGTTCTTAGCTTGAGCTTCTTCTTCTGCTAAACGTTCAGTTTCTTCTTCCTGAATCTTGGCAACTTCACTCATTACGTCGTAACAAAGTTCGCTGACGTTAGTACCAGCACGAGCTGAAATAACACGATATTCAGCATCTGGACGATCTAACTTCTTAAGAGTATCGGCTACAATTTCCGCACATTCTTCTTGAGTTAAAGCATCGCACTTGTTAAATACTAACCAACGTGGCTTTTTATACAACTCTGCGCTGTAGTTTTGGAGTTCCTGTTCGATAATCTTAATATTTTCTGCCGGATCTGAGCCATCAACAGGCTTAAGATCTACTAAGTGCAACAACACACGACAACGTTCAAGGTGACGTAAGAAGCGATGGCCTAAACCAGCCCCTTCTGAAGCCCCTTCGATAAGACCAGGAATATCAGCCACCACGAAACTCTTACCAACCCCAAGGCGAACTACCCCTAAAGATGGCACTAAAGTTGTGAACGGATAATCTGCGATTTTTGGTCTAGCAGCACTTACGTGGCTAATGAAAGTTGATTTACCAGCATTAGGAAAACCTAGCATCCCCACGTCAGCTAACAATAACAATTCAAGTCTAATGAAACGCTTATCGCCTTGGGTCCCATCAGTCTTTTGGCGGGGTGCCCGGTTTACAGAACTCTTAAATCTAGTGTTACCCAAACCATGGAAACCACCTTTAGCCACCATCAACCGCTGGCCTTCTTTTAATAAGTCACCGATAACTTCACCAGTTTCATGGTCGATAGCGCGAGTCCCGACAGGTACAGCCAAAACTACGTCATAACCACGGGCCCCTGTACAATTAGCCCCACCGCCATTTTCACCACGGCCAGCTACAAAAAACTTTTGAAATTGGTAATCCACCAAGGTGTTTAAGTTTGAATCAGCCATTAAATAGACGTCACCGCCGTTACCACCATCCCCACCGTCAGGACCACCTTTCGGAATAAACTTTTCACGTCTGAAACTTACACAGCCGTTACCGCCGTCACCAGCTTCTACTCTTACTACCGCTTCATCAACGAATTTCATTAAACTATGCTCCTATAAGGGATGGGCAGATTCAAAACAAACCTGTGTCCGGCTTTATCATATGTAAATAGGATAATCCAAACGGTACCAAAGTGAACTACTCACCACCTAAAGAGGTGGGAACTTCGTAATTACTCATTAGAGTAATTATAAAGAAGTTTGATAGCTATGCTATCCTTATTCTTACAGGTGTGTCCACTTCACCTCTACTGTATAGGACTTCTAAGTCCACTACATTACTTTTTCTTAGTATATTTAATGCTCCATTTACATCTGCATTAGGTATATAACCTTTTGAAGTTTGAGTCAAGTCCATATTGTTGGTGTAATTTAGTTTTCTTGTAAAATATCTAATCCA
>ERZ1026862.189-NODE-189-length-40121-cov-20.832551_pt1 | contig 40121 bp, 29 predicted proteins | sample MGYA00380161_ERZ1026862 | MGnify/ENA primary metagenome ERZ1026862 (study PRJEB33269, sample SAMEA4719797) | human gut metagenome | biome: human-associated habitat; feature: organic feature; material: feces | place: Cameroon | collected 2013-10 ... | reverse complement strand
ATGCCCTGGGCTAGGAGCTTCTGCCCTTTCAGGGCGTATTGGGTAATTTCAACCGCACAGTTCGAAAATAAGCGTTGAAAGAAAAACAATGAAAGAAAAACTTTGGAATGCGAATTACATCAAGGTGATGACCACCAACTTCCTGCTCTACTTCGCCTTCTACCTCCTCACCCCACTCCTCCCACTCTATCTGAGCGAGACTTTCGGGGCAACGAAGGATGTGATAGGCATTGTTCTGAGCGGATATACGGTGGCGGCGCTCATCATCCGTCCGTTCAGCGGATATGTGGTGGATAGCTTTTCGCGCAAGAAGGTGCTGATGGTCTGCCTGTCAGCCTTCGCCATCTTCTTTGCAGGCTACATCGCCGCCGGCACCATCCTGATGTTCGCCATCTGCCGCACCCTGCATGGCGGTCCCTTCGGAGCCGTCACCGTGGCCAACAGCACCTGTGCCATCGACGTACTGCCAGCCAGCCGCCGCAACGAAGGCATCGGTCTCTATGGCTTGAGCAACAACTTTGCCATGGCGATAGCCCCATCCATCGGCATCTATCTCCACAACATCGTGGGCAGTTACATGGTGCTGTTCTGGATAGCCTTCGTGGTGGCAATAGCCTCCGTGGTGATTGCCGGAACCATCAAACTCCCTGAGAAAGAGATTGTCAAGAACAAGGAGAAGCTTTCCTTGGATAGATTCTTCCTCACCCGAGCCTGGCTGCTCGCCATCAACATCTGCATGTTCGGATTCTGCTGGGGCGTGCTGAGCAACTACCTCGCCATCTACAGCAAGGAAGAACTGGGCATTACGGGCGGCACGGGCACCTATTTCGCCATCCTCTCTATGGGACTCTTCATGAGCCGCCTACAGGGCAGGAAGGCACTGAGCCAGGGCAAGCTAACGCAGAATGCAGCCGAGGGAATGCTGATTTCGCTGGTGGGATTCACCATCTTCGTTGCCGTGAAGCACCCGATAGCCTACTATCTTTCGGCAGCGCTGATAGGATTGGGCAACGGCCATCTCTACCCTGCCTTCCTGAATATGTTTATAAATGTTGCGCGCCACGACCAGCGAGGCACAGCCAACAGCAGCATTCTTACGGGCTGGGATCTGGGCTTCGGAATCGGTTGTCTGCTGGGAGGAATTGTTGCCGAGCATTTCGGCTACAGTGGAGCCTTCTGGATGGTAGCCATAGAGAATGCCGCCGCCGTGGTACTCTTCTTTGCCGCCTCCAGGACATTTTTTGAAAAAAGAAGACGAAAGGAATAGAAGCCTTCCGTCAGCATAAAATCCGTCTTAAGGCAAAATATATTTTTCCTTAAGGCTAAAAATATTTATCCTTAAGGCTAAAAATATTTATCCTTAAGGCTAGGAATATTTTGCCTTAAGGGTAAATATACCTCCCCATTTTGGCAGGTAAGCCAATGGTTACCAACAAGAAAGAGCATTCGTGAGGAAATCTTTAAAAAATCCTCTCGAATGCTCTTGTTGTTTCTCTGCGATTCATTTCTGCGAATCACTTTCCTGAAGATTCACTCTTGGCGAATCTTTCCTTCAATTCATTTCAGAATTTAGAATGGGAGATCGTCAGCGCTACCACCCTGTGCAGGAGCAGCTGGCTGAGAAGCAGGGAATGGAGCTGTAGCACCTGCTGCTGGCGCAGCTGCAGGAGCGGCACCCATTGGCGCAGCACCCATAGGAGGGAATGCGGCAGCACCTGGCTGCATACCGCCCATGGCACCAGCTACGGCGTTAGGGTCGATGCGCTGAACATTCCATGCACGAACGCTGTTGAACCAGCGGCCCTGATACTCGTGAGCATCGATATCGAATGAAACCAGAAGCTCCTCGCCACTCTGGATGTTAAACTGTGCAAGACGATCAGCTCCGAACACATCGAAGCAAAGCTTCTTAGGATACTGCTCATGAGTCTCGATAACGAACGACTGAGCCTTCCACTCACCTCTTGCAGAAACGCCGCTTCTTTCAGGCAAAACGGCAATCACCTTTCCTTGTAATTCCATATAATTAATTTATTAAATGTTGTCTGTTCTATCATTGCAAAAACGATGGGCACTTTGTTTCATCTTGCCCCCTCGGAAAAGCACAAAATAGAGTGATTCTTTTATCAAGTTTTTCTTTCTGACTGCGAAATTACTAAAAATAGTTCTAAAACCGAAACATTTCTTCGATTATTTTTGTCTATCCCCGATATTTTTTGTATTTTTGTACTCATAATTGCGAAAGGGCACCCAAACTGGGGGCGTACGCAAATAAAATAAGGAAAATAAACAATAATAAAAATAACGACTCATGAGATTTACAGTATCAAGTTCAGCATTGAGCAGCAAACTCAACATGCTTGTGAAGGTGATTGGCAGCAAAAACTCGTTGCCTATCCTCGAGAATTTCCTGTTCCAGATTGAAAGCGGTGAACTGAACATCACCGCCAGCGACAGTGACAACATCATCAAGAGTACTATCGCCCTGACCGAGTGCGAAGGCGAAGGTGAATTCTGCGTGCCTACACGCGTAGTCATCGATGCCCTCAAGGAACTCCCAGAGCAGCCTCTCAGCTTCGAGGTAGAAAAAAACTCCGAGGCTTACGCCATCAAGATCGTATATCAGAATGGTCTTTATAACTTCACCGGTATCAATGCCGAGGACTATCCACGCTCTCAGCCTATGGGCGACGGATGCACCGTCATCACCCTTTCCACCGATATTCTGATTGACAACATCTCACGATCTCTCTTCGCTACAGCGTCAGACGAGTTGCGCCCTGTGATGAACGGTATCTATTTCGACCTGACTCCAGAGGCACTTGCCGTGGTTTCCAGCGATGGTCATAAACTGGTGAGAAGCAAGAACTTCAGCATCGTGAGTGAGACTCCTGCCAATTTCAACTTGCCTAAGAAGCCAGCCACCCTGCTCAAGAACATCCTGAGCAAGGAAGATGAGGCTACCATCAAGTTTGATGAGCGCAGCGCAGAAATCCAGTTCAGCGACGGCATGCTGAGATGCAGACTCATCGACGGCCGCTACCCTAACTACAACTCTGTGATTCCAACCAACAATCCTGCACAGATCACCGTAGACCGCAAGGCCCTGCAGAGCGCATTGCGCCGCGTGCTGCCTTTCGCCAGCGAGAGCAGCCAGCTCATCCGTTTCCACATTGAGAACGGCCGATTCGAGGTTTCTTCCGAGGATATCGACTTCAGCACTTCTGCCAAGGAAGTTCTGGCTTGCGAATACTCAGGTTCAACCATCAACATCGGTTTCAAGGGAAGCAGCCTGATGGAAATCCTGAGCAATCTTAACAGCGAGCAGATCGTCTTCCAGCTCGCCGACCCAAGTCGCGCCGGAATCGTAATCCCATCAGAGCAGCCAGAGGACGAAGATGTCCTGATGCTCATCATGCCTATGCTCCTTAACGACTAAGGAGCCATAGGCTCTTTTACGGTTCTGCCAGCCAAAAGGCAGAAAAATAATCAAGAACCAAAAATAAAAGAAATGAAATTAAATTTAACGAAGCCCCTCATCGTCTTCGACCTGGAGACCACGGGACTTGACATGGTAAAGGATAGAATCATTCAGATTTCATATATTAAGGTGAACCCGGATGGAACAGAGATTCGCAAGAATCAGTTTGTAAACCCGGAAAAGCAGATTCCTGAAGAGGTGATTGCACTCACCGGAATCACCAACGAGGACGTGAAGGATGCGCCAACCTTCAAGCAGTTGGCTGCCACCCTGAGTCAGGAATTCACCGGCTGCGATTTCGCCGGCTACAACTCCAACCACTTCGACGTTCCGATGCTCGCCGAGGAATTCCTGCGTGCCGGAATCGACTTCGATTTCTCCAAGTGCCGTCTCATCGACGCCCAGACCATCTTCATGAAGATGGAGCGCCGCAACCTTGCCGCAGCCTACAAGTTCTACTGCGGCAGAAAGATGGAGGAGGATTTCGAGGCCCACCGTGCCGACCAGGATACCGAGGCCACCTATCGCGTGCTGATGGGCGAGCTCGACCGCTATGCGCCTGGCGTTCAGGAGGAAGCAGACCGCGTGCTCAACAACAACATGGACGAACTTGCCGAATTCTCAAAGCACAACGACAATGTTGACTTTGCAGGCCGCATCGTATGGCAGGAACTGAAGGATGCCCAGGGCAACGTGATTCTCAATGAGAAGGGCGAACCGCAGAAGCACGAGGTGTTCAACTTCGGCAAGTACAAAGGCTGGGATGTTGCAGAGGTTCTCACCAAGGACCCGGGCTACTTCACCTGGATTCTGGGCAGCGAGTTCACCAACAACACCAAGCAGGTACTCACCCGCATCCGCCTGCGCGAGTATAACAAGAGAATGGGAAAATAATTATGCTGAAAGGAAAGAAAATCGTATTGGGCATTACGGGCTCCATTGCGGCCTATAAATCATGCCTCATCATACGCGGACTGATTAAGCGAGGTGCCGAGGTGCAGGTGGTCATCACCCCTGCGGGCAAGGAGTTCATCACCCCTATCACCCTCTCGGCACTCACCCACAAGCCCGTGGTGAGCGAGTTCTTCTCGCAGCGCGACGGCACCTGGAATTCGCACGTTGACCTCGGTCTCTGGGCGGACGCCATGCTCATTGCTCCTTGCACCGCCTCTACCATGGGCAAGATGGCTCACGGCATTGCCGACAACATGCTCATCACCACCTATCTCTCCATGAAGGCTCCCGTCTTCATCGCTCCAGCCATGGATCTCGACATGTACAAGCATCCGTCTACCCAGGCAAACATGAAGACACTCATCAGCTACGGCAACCATATCATCGAGCCGGAGGTGGGATTCCTCGCCAGCGGACTCGAAGGCAAGGGACGCATGGAGGAACCCGATGTCATCGTGGATTATCTCGACAGATATTTCAAGATGAAAGCAGATTCTGAGAAAGAAGCTGAAGGCAATGCCGAGGCTGAAGTGAAGGCTGAGGCTGAAGGTAATGCTGAGGCTGAAGTGAAGGCTGAGGCTTCGCTCGATTTATCCGGCAAGAAGGTGATGATTACGGCAGGACCTACCTACGAGAAGATAGACCCCGTTCGCTTCATCGGCAACTATTCGTCGGGAAAGATGGGATTCGCCCTCGCCGAAGAATGCCTGCGCCGTGGTGCTGACGTCACCCTCATCGCCGGTCCGGTAGCCCTCAGCTGCAGTCCCGCCATCCACCGCATCAACGTGGAGAGCTGCGAGGAAATGTATCAGGCTTCAACCCAGGCATTCGGGCAAAGCGATGCAGCCATCCTCTGTGCCGCCGTTGCCGACTTCAAGCCGAGCACCGTGGCCGATAAGAAAATCAAGCGCGAGAAGGATGACCTGGAACTCACCCTGGTGCCTACCCACGACATTGCGGCAGCTCTGGGAGGGATGAAACAAAAACATCAGCGAATCGTAGCTTTCGCCCTGGAAACCAACGACGAAGAGAGCAATGCACAGAAGAAGAGAGTGAAGAAAAACGCTGACTTCATCGTGCTCAACTCTACCCGCAACCCGGGCACTACCTTCCGCACCGACGACAACCAGATTACCATCATCTCGGAAAAAGGAAAGAAAGAATATGAAAAGAAACCGAAGACTGAAGTGGCTCGCGACATCATTGATGAGCTGGCTCGTCTGCTGTAATCCTGCACCCCTCGTGGCGCAGGAACTGCAGGCAAAGATTACCATCAACCATGCCCAGATCTCGGGCACGGAGAAAAGCGTGTTTGACAATCTGCAACAAACCCTGGAGCAGTTTGTCAACGACCGCCAATGGACTCATCTTCAGTTTCAGAAGAACGAGCGCATCGTATGTAACTTCAACCTGCAGGTAACCAAGTATGATAAAGACCAGGGCATCTTTACCTGCAAGGCTACCATCCAGGCCAACCGCCCGGTGTATAATTCGGCCTACACCTCCACCTTATATAATAATGTGGATGAAAACTTCACGTTCAAGTTTGCCGAGTTCGACCAGCTGGAGTTTAACGAGGAGCAGATAGACAACCAACTTACTGCCCTCTTCGCCTACTATGCGTATCTTCTCATCGGTTTAGACCTCGACAGTTTTTCACCCAAGGGTGGCGAGGACGTGCTGCAGCGTTGCATGAATCTCACCAACAATGCGCAGAACCTCGACTACCCGGGCTGGAAGGCTTTCGACAACGACCGCAACCGCTTCGCCATCATCAACGACTATCTTGACGGCTCGATGGAGCCCTTCCGCCAGTTGCAGTACGACTACTACCGCAAGGGACTCGACGAGATGGCGAACAATGCGGAACGAGGCAGAACCGAGATAACCACAGCCCTGGAAACAGGACTGAAGAAAGCCAAGGAGAATCGCCCACTCAGTATGTTGCCACAAATCTGGACGGATTACAAGAAGGATGAACTTGCCAACATCTACAAGGGCAAGGGCACCCAGAAGGAGAAGGAAACCGTGTTCGAAATCCTCACCTCCATCAATCCGTCGCAAAACAAATATTGGGACCAGATAAAGGAATAATATAACCAATTATGCTCAAGCAATTATATATCAAGAACTTCACACTCATCGACGAGCTGAATATCGCCCTCTATCCGGGCTTCTCCGTCATCACCGGAGAAACGGGAGCCGGAAAGAGCATCATCCTCGGCGCCATCGGTCTGCTCCTGGGTAACAGAGCCGACACCAAGGCCATCAAGGCAGGCAGAGACCGCTGCGTGATAGAAGCCCATTTCGACCTTTCCAGATACGGAATGCAGGCATTCTTCGATGACAACGACATCGACTACGATGGCAACGACACCATCATCAGAAGAGAGTTGACGGCGGCAGGCAAAAGCCGTGCCTTCATCAACGATACTCCTGTGCCCCTCACCCGGATGAGAGAGTTGGGCGAACAGCTCGTAGACATCCATTCGCAGCACCAGAACCTGCTGCTGCAGAAGGAAGACTTCCAGCTCAACGTGGTGGATATCATCGCTCAGGACAACAAGCAACTCGCTGCCTATCAGAAGGATTACAAGTCCTACCATCAAGCAAAGGTTCAACTGGAAAATCTGAAGGAAGAGATTCTGAAAAACCGCGAGAACGAGGAGTTCATGCGATTCCAGCTGAAGGAACTGGAAGACGCACAGCTGAAGGAAGGAGAACTTGAGCAGCTGGAACAGGAAGCTGAAACCCTGAGCCACAGCGAGGACATCAAGACCGCCCTCTACGAGGCAGACAATGCCCTGAACGGCGACGACAACAGCATACTCGACAAACTGAAGACCGCTACTGACCAACTGGAAAATATTCGTGAGGTGTATCCGAGCATGGCCGAGATTTCTGACCGCATGCAGAGCAGTTATATCGAACTGAAAGACATCGCCCAGGAAATCAGCCACAGCGTGGATGGTGTTGACTTCGACCCCAACCGTCTGGAAACCATCAACACCCGCCTCGACCAGCTCTACACCCTGCAGCAGAAATTCCGTGTAGAATCCGTGGCAGACCTCATTGCCACCCGCGACCATATTGCCGGTCAGCTCTCCAGCATCGATGGTGGCGACGAGCAGGTGGAAGCCCTGGAGAAGCAGGTAGCCATCCTGCTCGAAAAAGCCCGGAAGCAAGCAGCCCTGCTCACCGCCGTGCGCCAGAAATCGGCCAAGACGATAGAGGCAGAGATGAAGCAGCGCCTGGTTCCGCTGGGAATCCCGAACGTAAGATTCGAGATTGCCTTTGCCGACAAGGGATTGAGCAGCAACGGAACCGACAAGGTTAGCTTCCTCTTCAGTGCCAACAAGAGCACGCCGCTGCAGCCTGTAACCCAGGTAGCATCGGGTGGAGAAATCGCCCGCGTCATGCTCTCGCTCAAGGCAATGATCAGCGGCGCCGTGAAGTTGCCAACCATCATCTTCGACGAAATCGATACGGGCGTGAGCGGCAAGATAGCCGAAAAGATGGCAGACATCATGGCAGAGATGGGCCACCTGGAACGACAGGTCATCTCCATCACCCACCTGCCGCAGATAGCAGCCAAGGGAAGCCATCACTACAAGGTACTGAAGGAGGAAACCGAACAGGGCACCATCTCGCAGATGAAGGAACTCAACAGCGAGCAGCGCGTGGAGGAAATCGCCCAGATGCTCAGCGGCAGCGACATTACGCAGGCGGCACTCGCCAATGCCAGGGAACTGCTGAGGTCCAACCGCCCATAAAAACGACTGTTTTTGAAATATGAAGAAAATATATATGATTATGTTGGGACTGATGCTGGGTGCATCGTCCCTCTTCGCTCAACCGGGAGCTGTGCAGAAATCAGCCAAGAGCGTATTTACTCTCACCACCTTCAACAAGGATGGAAACATCATTTCATCCACGCAGGGTGTATTTATTGACAACAAGGGCACTGCCATCAGTACCTTCAAGCCATTCATCGGAGCCGTCAAGGCGAGCATCGTGGATGCTTCGGGCAAGTCGATGGAGGTAGACGCCCTCCTCGGAGCCGACGAGCTTTACGATGTGGCGAAGTTCAGAGTGGTGGGCAACACCCCAGCGGCACGCATCGCAGCCAAGGAATCGGAGGCAGGCAGCAAGGTGTGGCTCGTTCCCTATTCCATCAAGAAGTCACCATTCCAGCAGGAGGAGATTTCAAGCGTAGAGAAGTTCAAGACCACCTACAATTACTACATCTTCTCCATCACCGTGCCCGATAATGCCGTGGGTTGTCCTTTCGTCAACAAAGACGGTCAGGTAATCGGAATCATGCATAGCAACGGTCAGGTTACGGCCATCGACGCCAACTATGCCAAGGAGCTGAAGGTAACGGGACTTTCCACCCTCGATGCAGCGCTTCGTCAGACGGGCATCCGCACCGCCCTGCCTGATGTGGAGCAGGACGCCATCACCATGATGACGCTCAACAAGGCGCAGCTGAGCCGTGAAGCCTACACCAAGTATGCAGACGAGTTCCTCGCCAGTTTCCCAACCTCCGCCTTCGGATACAAGGAGAAGGGAACGGTTCTGGTAGAGCAGAACGAGTTTGAGGAGGCAGCCAAACTGATGGAAGAAGGCATTAAGAAGGCGAACGCCAAGGATGAGGCTCACTCCAACTATTCAGATCTGATTTATCAGAAACTGGTTTATAAAGGTGATTCAGCTTTCAAGGCGTGGACTTACGACAAGGCGATTGAGGAGGCGCAGAAGGCTTATGCCATCAAGGCGAACCCGGTGTATAAGCATCAGGAAGCCCGCATCTGGTTTACCAAGGGTGATTACCAGAAGGCATACGATATGTTCATGGATTTAACCAAGACGGACATCCGCAGCGGCGAGCTCTATCTGGAGGCTGCTCAGTCGAAGACTCGTCTGAAGGCGCCTGCATCAGAAATCAGGGTGCTTCTGGACAGTGCCATTGTAGCATCAAAGAATGCGGGAGTATTGGCAGGAAACTACTATCTGGCTCGTGGTCAGTTCCTGGACGAGCAGGGCGAATATCGCAGTGCTTTGGCTGATTACAACCAGTATGATTCCATTGCCCGTCCCGTGAATCCGGAGTTTTTCTACACTCGCTACAAGTGTGAGACCCGATTGCGTATGTGGCAGCCGGCGCTCATCGACATAGCCCGTGCCTGCTATCTTTCGCCGAAGGAGCCTACGTATTTTGCCGAGTGGGCAAGTCTGGATTTGCGTGTCAAGAGATTTGAGGAGGGTGTCAGTGCTGCCAAGCAGTGCATAGCCCTGGCTCCGGAATACGCCGACGGCTATCTTCTCCTCGGTTTGCTTCAGATAGAATTGAAGCAGAAGGACGAGGCATTAAAGAACCTGGCAAAGGCAAAGGAGCTGGGTGATGCTCGTGCAGAAGGATATATTAAGAAGTATAGTCGATAATTTTATAAATCACTTTTCATAGATAAACGAAAATCCCCCAGCCTGCTATCATAAGCGGGCTGGGGGAATTTTTTTTGTCGTAAGAGTAATTATTCTCTTTGTTTATTGTATGCTAATACTGTACCCATATATTTCCCATTTTTACGCATTACGACAGTAAGGAAAGGATAATATTTTAAAAACGAAAAAAAAGAGAAAAGTAGTAATTACTTTTTGCCATTTCAAAAAAATGTAGTACCTTTGCACCCAAGTATGGCGAGGCAAATGCCAAGCCTGCTCTATTTTCGTGGGTTAACGATTAGATTCGTATCGATTCGACTGGAAGTTCTAAACAGAATAGCTCCTACCAAAGCAAAATTCAAACTACGAACGTACAGTATGAGACGGTGCGCCATGATATGGCGTACCCTCATCTCTTGTATTTCGTAGTTGGGCCATCTGTGGTAGGAGCAGCCTTGTTTAGAAATTCAATGAGATGACGGGTACGCTCTTTTTGTTTCCCCTAGAAAAAGACATTTTGAGAATTTTACAGATTTCAGTAACAAGATTTAAAGCTCCTACCAATTATGCAAACAAATCTAAAGATTGAAACTGCTAGAGATTGTTGTACCCTATAAACAGCAATCACATGGCTCGTATCTATGACAACCTGGAAACCAAGTTCACCGATGGGCTCCAGGGCATTATTTCCAACGTGGGCGTAAAGCGCGTTGATTTCTGCGTGGGTTACTTCAACCTGCGCGGCTGGAATCTCATTGTCAATGAGATAGACCAGTTATCCGGTGATTTCGTATATGAACAGAACAACCGCATATTCCGCACCTGCCGACTCCTTATAGGCATGCACCGACCAGATGAAGACCTCGTGCGAAGTCTCTATTCCGGCAAGAAACAACTCCCTGATGCCGAGTATGTGCAGAAATGCAGAATAGCCATTGCCCGAGACTTCAAGAAGCAGCTCCTGCTGGGACTCCCATCGAAAAACGATGAATGGACACTCCGCCGACTCTCCGCACAGATGAAAGAAGAGAAAGTATGCGTCAGGCTCTATCTTCGAGAGCCCCTGCATGCCAAGCTCTATCTCGCATACCGGCCAGACGACAACTTCAACCCCATCCAGGCCATCATGGGTAGCAGTAACCTCACCTACTCCGGATTAACCCGACAGGGAGAGCTGAATGCAGAGTTTGCCGATAGCGACAGTGCAGAGAAACTATCAGAATGGTTTGATGCAAGATGGAACGACAAGTTCTGCATCGACATCACCAGCGAACTGATAGATGCCATCGACAACAGTTGGGCAGGCGAAGAAGATATTCCACCTTATTATATTTATCTCAAGACGGTGTATCATCTCAGTCAGGAAGCACGTTCGGGCATCAAGGAGTTTACGCTTCCGCCCGAATTCCGCAACACCCTTTTCGATTTCCAGCAGAATGCGGTGAAGATTGCAGCCAAGCATCTTAACAACGACAAGCGAAACGGAGCCATGATAGGCGATGTGGTGGGTTTGGGAAAGACCATCACCGCCTGCGCCATCGCCAAAATCTACGAGATGACCTACGCCAGCAGCACCCTCATCATCTGTCCAGCCAACCTGCAGGACATGTGGGCGAAATACAAGCAGAAATACGATCTCAAGGCAGACATCGTCTCGATGCAGAAACCCATTGATGTGGAGAACACCTGGAACTACCGACTGATTATCGTAGATGAAAGCCATAACTTGCGCAACAGCAGCGGAAAGCGATATCACAACATCCAGGAATTGATTCATAAACTGGATTGTAAAACCCTGCTGCTTACCGCTACTCCATATAACAAGGATTTCTCCGACCTGGCCAATCAACTGAAGCTTTTCCTGAGCGACGACCAGGATCTTGGCATCCGCCCAGAAGCTTACATCCAAAGTCTGGGAGGCGAGCGAGAGTTTCAGCGCAAGCATAGCGACATCCACATCCGCAGCATCAAATCATTTGAACAAAGCGACAAGACTGATGATTGGAGCGAACTGATGAAGCTCTTCCTGGTTCGCCGCACCCGCACCTTCATCAAGGATAACTTTGCCTTAAAAGACGAAAGCAATGGCCGGAAATACCTGCAGTTCCCGGATGGAAGCAAGTCGTATTTCCCTGACCGCATACCAAAAGCCCTGAAGTTCAAGACACAACAGGGCGACCAGTATAGCCGCCTCTATTCTGAAAAAATGGTAGCAATGATGGAAGAACTCCTGCTGCCACGCTATGGGCTTACCAAATATCTGAATGAAGCCAAGGCAGAAGAAGCCTCCCGAGCCGAAAAACAGCTCATCGAGAACCTCTCGAAAGCAGGTCAGCGCATCATGGGATTCTGCAAGAGCACCTTCTTCAAGCGAATGGACAGCAGCGGTTTCGCCTTCCTGCTCACCCTGAAACGCCACATCCTGCGCAACGCCATCTTCCTCTATGCCATCGACAACAAGCTCAATCTGCCCATCGGCGATGAGAACTCCCTACCCGATGATTTCGTGGAAGATGAAGATGCCAACGGAATGTTTGATACGGATGATGAAAACCAGGACAGCGATGACCTCATCATCCCTACCGATATGGAATACTACGAGCAGAAAGCCAAGAAACACTATGAACTGCTGATGCAGAAGAATAATGTAAACTGGCTCAACAGCAAGTACTTCAAGCGAACACTCAAGCAGAATCTCAAGAAGGATTGCCAATGCATCATCAAGATGATTCAGCTCTGCGGACAATGGAAAACGAAGGAAGACCAGAAACTCAACGAACTGTACAAGCTCGTAACAGAAAGCTATCCGAAAGACAAGATCGTGCTCTTCACCCAGTATTCCGACACCGCCAAGTATCTCTGCCGCCAACTCCGCAAGAAAAATGTGGAGCAGATAGACATCGCTACGGGCGACAGCAAGAACACCACCAGCATCGTGGAGCATTTCTCACCAGTGAGCAACGAGAAGAGCTATCCTGCCGACCAGCAGAGCCGAATCCTCATCGCCACCGATGTACTCAGCGAAGGCCAGAACCTGCAGGATGCGCATATCATCATCAACTACGACCTGCCATGGGCGATTATCCGACTCATCCAGCGAGCTGGACGTGTGGACCGTATCGGACAGCAGAGCGACCACATCGACTGCTATTCCTTCTTCCCAGCCGATGGCGTGGAACAAGTAATCAAGCTGCGCAAGCGCCTGAACGACCGCATCAACGAGGCAGCCAACGTAGTGGGAAGCGACGAGGTATTCTTCGAGGGCAACGAGCAGAACCTGCGAGATATGTATAACGAAAAGAGCGGCTCGCTCGACGATGTGGATGACAACGATGTGGACCTGGCTTCACAGGCATACCAGATATGGAAGAATGCCACCGATGCCAAACCCGAACTGAAACGCATCATCCCACACCTGAGCAACATGATCAATGCCACCAAGGCAACCACCGACAGGCTGAACGATGGCGTTATCACCTACGCCCAGACACGCAGCGGATTCGATGTGCTCTCCTGGTACAACAGCAAGGGCGAAATCGTGAGTCAGTCGCAGAAGCGCATTCTCCAGGCCATGGAATGCGATGCCGCCGAGCCCAATGTGGAACCAGCCGACCAGCATTACGACCTGGTGAAGAAAGCCATAGACAACATCGGCGACGAGAACACGCATATGGGCGGCATACTGGGCAGCAGATTCAGTACCCGCTACAAGATCATCCAGCGATTGGAGCGATATTACGAAAAGCCTGTAGATCTCTTCTTCTCCGATGAGAACAAGGAAGAGCTGAAATATGCCATCAACGACATCTACAACTATCCGCTCCAGGAAACCGCCAAGTTTAATCTGGGAAGAATGATGCGACAGAACAACGTAAGCAACGACGACCTGGTGGAGTATGTGCTCGACATGCGCAAAAACAGCCAGCTCTGCATCATCGACGAAGATACCAACTCCAACAAAGAGCCGAAAATTATCTGTTCGATGGGTTTGAGATGGAGAGAATCTTATTCATAACAATTCAAGACAAAAACATGACAAGAAAAGAATTCAACCAATATATACAGGAAGCCAGTTTCCAGGAACTGTTCGTCACAGAAATGGGATGGAACAACCCCAAGGGCATGACCGATATCCTAGTGCCCCACATCGACGAAATAGACTACGAGATGGAGGCCATTGCCGAGCGCAATGGCTTCCAGATACTTACCTGCCTGGTAGAAAAGATACCGACAGCCTCTACCTGCAAAAAGATAGACATCAAGCTGCGCCAGCAAGCCCACGACTACATCTGCATCTACATAGAGCAGCAGGGCTTCCACCACCAGTGGGTTGCCCCGGTAAACAAAGTGGAAAAGCGCGACATCGTAACCATCGAGTATGCCAGCGTAGCCCAGGCAGAGTTTCTTTACACCAAGATTCCCGACCTTAGCTTCGATTTTAACGAAGACACCACCATCATGGATGTGAAGCAGCGCATCCAGGGAGCCTTCATGGTAAATTCCGAGAAGATAACCAAGGATTTCTACGCAGGATTCAAGAAAGAGCATACCCAGTTTGTGAAATATATCACAGGCATCAACGACGAGATAGCCGACGACAAGAAGAACAAGGAGAAGCAATGGTATGCATCCGTGATGCTCAACCGCCTAATGTTCTGCTACTTTATCCAGAAGAAAGGTTTCCTGGATATGAACGAGAACTATCTGCGCGACAAGCTCAGCATGGTGCAGCGAGAGCGTGGCGAGAACGAATTCTTCCAGTCATTCTACAAGGGTTTCCTGATACACCTCTTCCATGAAGGCTTGAATGGACACCAGCGTAACGAAGCATTTCTCAGCAAATATGGCCGCATACCCTATCTGAACGGAGGCATGTTCGATTTTCACGACATCGAAAAGATGTTCAAGGATATTGACATCGACGACGAGGCATTCCTTCATCTCTTCGATTTCTTCGATAAATGGCGCTGGCATCTGGATACCCGCATCACGGCATCGGGCAAAGACATCAACCCCGACGTGCTGGGCTACATTTTTGAGCAATACATCAACGACCGTGCCCAGATGGGAGCCTACTACACCAAGGAAGACATTACGGAATACATAGGCAAGAACTGCATCCTGCCCTTCCTTTTCGACAGCGTTAAGAAGACCACCTCTGAGAAGAATTTCAAGGAAAAGGGATACATCTGGCAAACCCTGCAGCAGAGCGGCGACAAATACATCTATGATGCCGTGAAGCACGGATATGCAGCAGATTGGCTCTCGCTCATCCCGGGCGAGATAGCAGAAGGTGTGGATACCACCCAACCACAACTCCTGGAGCGCAGAAGTCATTGGAACGAGCGCACTCCAGAGCCGTTCAATCTGCCTACGGAGATATGGCGAGAAACCATCGAGCGATTCCAGCGCTGCGATGATTTGCTGCAGAAGATTACTGCTGGCGAGATTCACGAAATCAACGATTTCATCACCTACAATCTCGATATCCGTCAGTTTACATTCGATTTATTGTTACATACAGAAGACCATCTCTTGGTAGAGCATTTCTATCATGCGATGCAGCACGTCTCTATCCTAGACCCTACCTGCGGCAGTGGTGCCTTTCTGTTTGCAGCCATGAACATCCTGGAACCATTGTATGAAATCTGCATTACTCGCATGGAGGAGTTCCACCAGAAGAACGAGAAGTTATTCGTAACTGAACTTGAAGAGATTAGCAAGAAGTATCGCAGTAACATTCAGTACTTTATCTATAAGAGTATCATTCTCCGCAACCTCTATGGCGTTGATATCATGGAAGAGGCTGTAGAGATTGCCAAGCTGCGCCTGTTCCTGAAAATGGTGGCGGTAGTGGTAGTAAATCCAAGACTCGATAATCTTGGTCTGGATCCGTTGCCGGATATCGACTTCAACATTCGTTGCGGCAATACTTTGGTGGGATATGCTACGGAAAAGGAATTGGATAATGACTTGAATTATGGCGACATGTTTGCCAAACAGGAGTTCAAGGATAAGGTAGAATTGGAGATGGAGGTTGTGGCTCGCGCCTACGAGCAGTTCAAGGACCTTCAGCTTACTTCGCAGGAGGAGGCAAGCGAGTTTAAGGAGTCTAAAATGCAGCTCAAGGCAAAGCTTTCAGGACTTAATGACTTGCTGAATCATAAGCTTTTTTCTTCAATGGTATCAGATGCCAGCATCTCGTATGAAGAATGGCTCTCCAGCCACCAGCCTTTCCATTGGTTGGCGGAGTATTATCATATCATGCATAGCAATGGTGGCTTTGATGTTATCATTGGCAATCCGCCGTATTTAGAAGTCCGTCAAATAGAATACAACATTAGAGATAATTACAAAACATTAGATAGTGGTGCTGTACATGTATATTGCATGGAAAGAAGTCTCAATATTCTTAATAATAATGGCAGCATAAGCATGATAGTTCCATTAGCATTGGTATGCACACAAAGAATGGTTACAATTCAAAACATTCTAGAATCTCATAAGAGTGTTTGGTATTCTAACTATTCCTGGAGACCGGCAAAATTGTTTGATGCCGTAAATCGAGCATTGTCAATCTTTACTGCTATTCATACCAATATACATGAAGTTTATTCGACTGAATATACGAAATGGGCTGCAGACGACAGAAAGTTACTCTTTAGGAATAAGCACTTTGTAAAAGTTTCCACCAAAAGAGATTCTTTTTGGATTCCAAAATTTACGCATAAAGTTGAAAAAAACATCTTAGAGAAAGTTTTAAAATCTCATATGTCTTTAGGAAATTATCTATCTAATCATAAGTCATCATCTATGTTTTATAGAACTACTGGTGGACTTTATTGGAAGGTATTCACAGACTTTTCTCCAAAATTTTATTTAAATGGTATTGTAATGAAATCGAGCCGAGAAACGTCTATGAGTCTTGGCGAGGAGCTAAGTTCTAAAACTGCTGTAGCTATATTCAGTAGTAATTTGTTTTGGTGGTGGTACACTATCACGTCTAATTTAAGAGATTTAAATCCTTCAGACATAAAGGGGTTTCGCTTTAGTAGTGAAGTTGCTACAGATAATGCCATAAAAGAAAAAGGAGAAGAATATTTGAAAGACTTGGAAGATAATAGCACAATGCTCATACGTGAGCAAAAAAATAAGGGCACAACAGAAACCCAATCGTTCAAAATCAGCAAATCCAAGCCCATCATCGACGAAATCGATAAGCTTCTCGCGAAGCATTACGGCTTTACAGAAGAAGAGCTCGACTTCATCATCAACTACGACATTAAGTATCGTATGGGCGATGAGCTGAACAAGGACGAGGAGTAAAACGAAAATTCCCTGTTGCTGATGCTACTTGGCAAGCATCGGCAACAGGGAGTCTTCGTTGTATCATTTTAAAACTCGATATGCTCACTAGAAGGATAACGAAAAGCAAACCAAGTTTGATCATCTTTGTTTGTAATAACAAAATCACCTAAAGTTATAATGTCCATTCCTATGATAACATCATAATCCCCGATGTCACCAGACAATGCTTCAATACCTGTGAATTCCAAACATCCATCTACATAAATGTTTATTTTGTAAACAGATGAGTCCATGCATCCTCCGACACCCTCGATTTGTGTTTGTCGAACAGGTTTTAATCCCAAAGCATCAATTACGGCTGACGAAATAATCGTATTGGTTGCCCCAGTATCCCAAACAGTAGATTCTACCTCACATCCTGACACCAATACACCTTTCTTCCTTTCAAAAAAGGGAGTAATAACGCAATCAGTTTGGATTGTATTTACCCTACAGGGATGCTTCTTACTAATCTTTTGCATATCTACAGCGATTATAAAAGTCTAGCAAGGGCGTACAGAAACCACCTTTGCCACATGTCCCTCAGGAATACCTGGTACAACTATCGAATAGCTAACAGGATATTTCTTTTCAAACTCCTCAATAGGAAGAGCGAATACTTTTAATTTCTTTTCCTTCATCATATCTCCTAATTTTGGTTCCATAACTATCTGTTTAAATATATCTTACAACTCATTCAACACGTCCTCCAATGGTTTAAGCTCTAGCTTTCCTTCACGATAGGATTTCAGCTCATGGAGGGCATTGTCAAAACCTGATAGAATTTCTTCTTTAGTCATACAACTCTTTTTTTAAAATTTGCTTTCAAAATACCGAATATCACTTATTTCCTGCAAAAATACACAGAAGTTTTCAAAACACCAAATATTTTCTGGCAAATCTACAAAAAAACTGGTATATTCTTTGATTTTCAGAGAATTATTCGTATTTTTGCATTGTTATAGATATGAATTATTTGTATGCAAGAGATTCTATCTCATATAGGAAACCTAGACTTGCTGAAACGTCAAAAGACAGCGTTTCTCTGTTCCAGCAAGACTACAAGTCGAGACATCCTTAAAAGTTTCGACTGGGCTACAAGTGTGCCTAAAGATTCCTGCATCATCAGCGGATTCCAGACAAAATTGGAAAAGGATGTGCTGCAACTTCTCCTGAAGCGTCACATCCCCATCATCATCGTGCTGGCCAGAAAAATGTATAAGGAACTTCCTGTCGAAATTCAATCTGCCATCGATGGCAACGAAGCCCTCATTCTCTCCCTCTCCCATCTTACCCGTAACTCTAAATCAAGCGCTTTGGCTCGAAACAGATACATCATCAGTATAGCCGACAACGTAGTATTTGGAGCATTAGATTCATCCAGTTCACTAGCTAAACTAGCAAAAAACAGAGTGTCTACTATTTCAGTTTTATGAAATTGATAGTGTCTACCTTTCTAGTTTATAAAGTAAAAAAGTGTTTACTGAAATCAGGAAAAGTCAGAAACGTATTTTTGCATTGTTATAGATATATAATGAATCCAGGAAAAGAATATCCCCCAGCCTGCTTTTTCAAGCGGGGCTGGGGGATATTTATAAGCTCGTCATTATGGCGTTCTGGATTTCTTTTTCAATTCCAATTTCGGGATCTTGACTTTCTGTCCGGCTTTCAACTTGCCGGAACCATTGAGAGCCTCAACATAACACTCCATGCCAGGACCAAAATAACGCTTGCTGATAGCTTCTATGGTCTGACCTTCTCGAGCTGTAACCACCTCTGCAACACCCACAATGCGATAGGCACCTGTACGGACACGGGCATCCTGGTCGTATTTGGCAGAAGCGTGGGCATCAGCTTTTTCGGCTTGATGCTTCTTTGCCTCAGCAGCATTCTTTGCCGCCTCTGCTAACTTCTTTGCCTCTGCCTGCTTATTTGCCTCTGCCTGCTTCTTGGCTTCATTCTGCTTAATGAGTTCAGCCTGTTTCTTAGCCTCAGCAGCTTTCTGCTGCTTAGCGGCAAAAAGAGAATCCTTCTTCTCTGCCTGCTTGTCATCAGCCTCAGCCATTTTCACGGCTTCGCTTGCCTGCGCCATTCGGATGCTGTCTTCTATCGCCTTCTTTCTCATGATTTCTTCCTGCGAAAGAGGAGCTTGAGTTGCCTTGTTACCCTGATGGAAGTTGTCCAGTTGCAGGGCGAGATGGTCGCGCTGCGCTGCCATCTTACCATAATTAAAGGCAAACCAACCAATGCCGCCAATCAACGCTACGATGATGAAGCAGGCTACAATTACCAAATAACGAGGAATCACTACACCCCTTTTGGTAGATTCAAAAGTATCGTAAGACTCTGAGTCTTCGGGAGCTTCGGAATCTGATGCAGCAGGGACAGGTTCAACTACAGGTTCTGAAACAGGAGCTGATATTAGCTTTGAATCAGGTTCCGGCACAGACTCAGACACAGATTCAGACACAGGTTCCTGTTCACTCTGTTCTATCGGTTCCCCCTGATTTTCCCGCTCACTCAGAACTTCTTTCTGCTCACCAGGCTCAGCCTTTATTTCCTGAACCGACTTTTCTACTATCGATTCTGTTATGATTTCTGGAGAAGCATCATAGTGAGATTCAGATTCTCCTATTACAACTACTTCGTTGCTCACAGATGGGGTTTCTGATTCATCCAGGAAATCAATCACATCAGAAGTTTCAGAACTTTCAGAAATATCCTCTGATGGTTCAGAAGTTTCCTCAGATGCTTCTGAAACCTCTGATGCTTCTGAAACATCTGATGGCTCAGAAGTTTCCTCGGCCTCATCCATCTGCTGATTCTCAGCCAGCTGTTCTTCTGCCTCAAACTTCCTGTCGATTTCATCAAACTCTACCCCGTCGTTCACCACCACCGTCTCAAACTGTGCAAACGGCTTGTTGATGATTTCCTTGAGAATCGTATCCGGGGTAAAGGAGATCTTATCTCTTCCCTCAATGACGATTCGCTCTCCCGTGTTGACATCCACGCTCTCACGATCCTTCACCGAAGTAACCTTGAAGGTTCCAAGCCATTTCATCTTTACCTGCTTGTCAGCCTGGAGCCCTTCATTGACTACATCAAACATCTTTCTGATGAACAACTCGGCATCCTGCTGACTGATACCCGTTTTCTCAGCCAGCTTCTGTGCCAAGACTGTCAAACTGTTCTTACTCATAAGCTTCTCCTCCATTCTTTAGCTTCTCCTTGACGGCAGCAACAGGACGAAAGCCGAGCACCAGTTTAGGCGGAACCAGCTGTCGCTTCCTGGTGGTAGGATTCACCACCACGCGCTCTAGGCGCTTCTTCACCTCGAACGTACCAAAGTTGGGGATGGAGACCATTTCCCCGTCCTCAAATTCAGCAATCATGGCGTCTATCACCTTGCGCACCATCTTCTGGGTGTCGTCTTGCGAATAACCCGTCTGCTGAGCCAGTTCTGCTATATAGTCCTTATTGTTCATCTTCTGATTCTTTAAATATAATTCTATCTCACTACTTCGCCATACAGGTCGAACTCCTCGCTGCTGGTCATCTTTACCTTGTAGAAACTGCCCACACGCAAGCGCTGGTCTGCCTTAATAAGCACCTCTGGGTCAACCTCTGGCGAACAGAACTCCGTTCTGCCGATATAGTAATCTCCTTCCTTGCGGTCGATAACCACCGGCATCGTGAGTCCCACCTTGCCTGCCTCAATCTCTGCACTGATGTCCTGCTGCAGAATCATCAGTTCGTCAAGACGGCGCTGCTTCACATCGGCAGGAACATCATCCTCATAGTTCTTGGCACTGTAGGTTCCCTCCTCTTCTGAATAGGCAAAGGCACCCATGCGCTCGAAACGCTGTTCACGCACGAAGTCGAGCAACTCGTGGAAATCCTCCTCGGTCTCGCCAGGGAAACCTACCATCAGCGTGGTGCGGATATGGATGCCCGGCACGCGGTTGCGGATGATGGTGAGCAGGTCGAGTGTCTCCTGCTTGGTTACGTGGCGATGCATGCGAGAGAGCATGTGGTCGCTGATGTGCTGTAGGGCGATGTCGAGATACTTGCAAACGTTTGGCTTCTCGCGCATCACGTCGAGCAGATCGAGCGGGAACTGGTTTGGATAGGCGTAATGCAGACGAATCCACTTGACGCCAGGGATGTCGGCCATCTCGCTGATGAGTTCGGTGATATGATGCTTGCCATCGATATCCATGCCGTAGTAGGTAAGTTCCTGAGCGATGATCTGGAACTCCTTCACACCGTCGGCAACCAGTTCGCGCACCTCGTTCAGGATGTCTTCCTTAGGACGGGAAACATGCTTGCCCGTGATGATAGGAATGGCGCAATAGGCGCAGCGGCGGTCGCAGCCCTCTGAAATCTTGATGTATGCATAGTGGTGAGGGGTGGTAAGATGGCGGCGCTCGTTGCAGGCAGGCACTTCAGCCTTGCCCAGTTCCTTGAGCAGTTCCTTGTAGTTGAACTTGCCGTAGAACTTATCCACCTCAGGCATTTCAGCCTCCAATTCCTTCTGATAGCGCTGTGAGAGGCAGCCCATCACATAGAGCTTGTTGAGGCGTCCCTCTTCCTTAGCCTGGATAAATTCGAGGATGGTGTCGATGCTTTCCTGCTTGGCATCCTCGATGAAGCCGCATGTGTTGATGACGGCTATCTCGCCCTGAGGGCGCTTTGAATCGTGTACACAATGGTAGCCGTTCGCCTCAAACTGCTTCATCAACAGCTCGCTGTCGACCAGGTTTTTGGAACAGCCCAAAGTTATGATATCTATCTGGTTCTTTTTCATTCACCTATACCTTATTATATATACTAATCTGATTCCCGTTTCTTTTCACATAAATTGCATCAGAAATCTACTTTGATTTCTTGAACAGGGAATCCACGAATTCCTTCTTGTTGAAGAGCTGCATGTCTTCCATTCCCTCACCCAATCCGATGTATTTCACCGGCACCTTGAGCTGGTCGGAGATTCCGATGACCACGCCGCCCTTGGCTGTGCCGTCGAGCTTGGTGATGGCAAGAGACGTGATATTGGTAACGGCAGCAAACTGCTTGGCCTGCTCGAAGGCGTTCTGACCCGTACTGCCATCCAATACGAGCATCACCTCGTCTGGCGCCTCAGGCATCACCTTCTTCATCACCTCCTTAATCTTCTTCAGCTCGTTCATCAGGTTCACCTTGTTATGCAATCTTCCTGCAGTATCGATGAGCACCACGTCGGCACCATTTGCCTTGGCACTCTGCAGGGTGTCGAAAGCCACGCTTGCAGGGTCGGAACCCATCTGCTGCTTCACCACCGGTACACCCACGCGGTCGCCCCAGATGGAAATCTGCTCCACGGCTGCGGCACGGAAGGTATCGGCAGCACCCAGATAAACCTTCTTGCCAGCCTTCTTAAACTGGTAGGCAAGCTTACCGATGGTAGTAGTCTTGCCTACTCCATTAACACCCACCACCAGGATAACATATGGCTTGTGGTCGGAAGGCAAGTCCCAATTCTCATTGTCATCGCTATGGTTCTCTTCCAGGAGACTGGCGATTTCCTCTCTTAAGATTCTGTCGAGCTCTGAGGTAGAAACATACTTGTCGCGAGCCACGCGCTCCTCGATGCGATGAATGATCTTCACCGTAGTCTCTACGCCCACATCCGATGTGATGAGCACCTCTTCGAGGTCGTCGAGCACATCGTCATCTACGGTTGACTTACCAGCCACCGCACGAGCTAATTTGCTAAACACACTCTCTTTGGTTTTTTCAAGTCCTTTATCGAGAGTTTCTTTCTTTTTGTTGCTGAATAATCCGAATAATCCCATAATTATAGCTATATTTTTTGCAAAGATACAAAAAAAAACGAAAGCATCGGTACATTTTTTGGAAAAAACACCAAAAAAAGCACCGATGCATGCTATTTATTCCTTAATTGACTATTTTTACAGGCTATTATTGAGTGCCATTAAGGCAAGAACAGCCTCATTATATTCGTTGACCACCTCAGCCTGCTTCAACCGCATATCTATCGCCTCCTGCAAGGCGCTGGCGTATTCCACATAACTGATTTCACCATTTTCATACTCCAGGGTGCTGAGACGTTCTATGTCCTTCGCCTTCGCCATATTCTCGCCGCTGTAATATTCCATTCGCTTGATGGCATTCTGCAGGCGGTTATATCCCTGTTTGTAATCCCGCTCCTTTTCGCGCTGCTCCTGCTGCATCGCCAACTGAGCCACCTCGCGGTCTTTCTGCGCAGCCTTCACCTTCGCCTTGGTTGCGCCATAGAAGAGCGGAACCCCCACGGTTACTTCGAAACCGAAGAAATTGCCCTCGGTGAAGCGCTGGCGATTGATGTGATAGGGATCCCAGCTATCGATGAGAAGCTGCGAGCGCAAAGCCAGAGAGAGCGATGGCGCATAGCCCGTCTTGGCACACTTCACCTCTTGGTCGAGCGCCGAGATGAGGTCTTTCTGATATTGCGCATCGGCAGTCTGCTGATAGTTGAAGGCTGCATTCATGGGCGAACGCTGCGAGATGACAAGGTTGTCGGCGGCAGGCACCACAGGCGTAGTGGTGTTGAGCAGCGCCATCAGGGCTGTCTGCAGATTCTCTGCCTCGTTCTTCACCTTCGTCATCTCCAGGCGGTTGTCGTTCCTCATGCGATCGGCAGAGAGGAACTCCAACTGTCTTGCCTCGCCCGCCTTGTATCTCTTTCCGGCAACATCGCAATAGCGCTGGATGACGGAATCCTGCTGCAGCAGAATCTGAAGGCGATGGGTCTGATAGAGCATCGCATAATAAACATTGGCTATTTCGAGTCTGAGCTGCTGGGATGTGACGTTCAATCTGCTTTTTTCTGCCTGGGTCTCTGCCTTCAACTGATTGCGACGGGCTGTATAGACCGTAGGAAACTCTATGCTCTGCGAGAAGGTGAGTCCGTTGTCAGTATCACCGCTGGAAGCCGGGTTCTGCGAGAAGGCGATTTCCGTCTTGTCCAGATTCCATGCTGTTCCCTGCATTACCTGAGCCTTTTCTACGGCTTTTCTGCCGGATTGCAAGGCGAGGTTCTGCCTATCAGCCAGTTGGAAACACTGCTGCAAGGTCATCTTCTGACCCGGAATACTTGCATCAAAGCGTGATGCATCCGAGGCAGAAAGATGTGCTTCTTCCATCTTTACAGAAAGATGAGCATCCGTCGCCAAAGGCATCAGCAGCATCCAGGATGCAAGCCATATATGATTCTTCTTAAAAAACTTCTTCATATTATTCAATTCTAATGCTTGATATTCAAACAAGTTCAGTATCTGAAAATTCTAACGCTTGGTAAATGTCTTGTAGATGGCAGGGAGCACCAGCAGAGTGAGCAGGGTACTCGTGATGAGTCCGCCAATCACCACCGTGGCAAGTGGTCGCTGCACCTCGGCACCATCGCCCTGCGAGAGCGCCATCGGGAGGAATCCCATGGAAGCCACCAAAGCCGTCATCAAGACAGGACGCAGACGGAGCATGCAGCTATCGATGATGCGACGATGAATCATCTCACCCGCACTGGTTCCCGCTACTAACGGCAACTGGAGCTGTTCCTTCTGCATCTGGTTCATCTGACCGATGAGCACAATGCCGTTGAGCACCGCCACACCGAAGAGGGCGATGAAGCCCACACCTGCCGAAATACTGAAAGGCATACCGCGGAGCCACAAAGCCCAGACTCCACCTATCGCAGCCAGAGGAATCGCCGAGAACACGAAGAGCGACTCTTTTACATTCTTCACCGTGGCATAGAGCAGCAGCAGGATGATGACCAGCGCTATCGGAATCACCACCATCAGTCGGCGGCTGGCACTCTGCAGATTCTCAAACTCACCACCATAATTATAATAGTAGCCTTCAGGGAGTTTCAGCTTTTCGTCGAGAATCTTCTGGATATCCTCCACCGTGCTTTGCACATCACGCCCCTTTACATTGAAGCCCACGTAGATGCGCCGGGCACCATTCTCATGCGACACCTGTGCCGGAGCAGGCGAATCTTCGATATCCGCTACTTGCGAAAGAGGAATATTCGTGCCATCCTTCAGCGGAATACTCAACAGTTCAAGCTGCTCTACATTGCGCTGCGAAGGATCCATGCGGAGCACGATGTCAAACTTCTTGTCGCCCTCGTAGACGGAACCAGCCACGGCACCGGCAAAGGTAGTCTCCAGAACACTGCTGATATCATCCACGCTGATGCCGTAAGCCGCCATCTTCTCGTGGTTGTATCTTACCTGGATTTGAGGCAAGCCGGCAACTTCTTCTACAAAGATGCCACTCACGCCCGGCACGCCTTCTATCATCTTCTTCACCTTTCCTGCCTGCTGGGTAAGCACATCGAGATCGTCACCGAAAATCTTGATAGCCACATCCTGCTTGATACCCGTAAGCAACTCATTGTTGCGCATCTGGATAGGCTGGGAAATCTCTGCCTCCAGACCAGGAATGGCGCTGAGGGTTTCCTCCATCTTCTCCATCAGTTCGGGAGTCGTCTTGGCAGAGGTCCATTCTGCCTTCGGTTTCAGGGCTATCATGATGTCGGCACGTTCCACAGGCATCGGGTCGGTAGGAATCTCGGCACTTCCGATGCGGCTCACCACCTGCTTGATTTCAGGATATTCCTTCTTGAGCAGTTTTTCAGCCTTGCTGCAGCTCTCCACCATCTGCGAGAGCGACGTTCCCTGCGACATACTCATTTCCACAGCGAAATCGCCTTCTTCCAGACTCGGGATAAACTCGCCTCCCAGATACTTGAAGCCCACCACGCTGACGCAGAACAAAGCCACGGCTCCCGTGATGACATCCCTGTTGCGGGCAAGCACCCAATCGAGGATAGGACGATACCAGCCCTGCAACTTCTCTATCATCTTATCAGAGAAAGTCTTTCTGTTGTGCACCTTGCGGCTCAACAGGAGCGAACTTGCCATCGGCACATAGGTGAGCGACAGGATGAAGGCACCGAGGATGGCGAAGAACACGGTGAGCGCCATCGGACGGAACATCTTACCCTCGATGCCCACCAGGGTCATCAGCGGAATGTATACAATCATGATGATGATTTCGCCGAAGGCTGCACTCTGGCGGATGCGGGAAGCCGAGAAGTGAACCTCCTCGTCCATCTGCTTCTGGGTCAGGGCGAAAGGAACTGCATTTCCTTCCTTCTGGCATTGGGCAAGATAGGCCGCACGCACCTCGGGCTGCGAGAAATGACCTGTATTAATATGTGTAACCACCGCCTCGACGATGATGACGGCGGAATCGACAATCATACCGAAGTCGATGGCACCCAATGACATCAGGTTGCCGTCGATGCCGAAGGTCTTCATCATACCGAAGGCAAAGAGCATACTGAGCGGGATGACACTCGCCACCACCAGTCCTGCACGCCAGTTGCCCAGAAAGATGACAAGCACGAAGATAACGATGAGTCCACCTTCGATGAGGTTGCGGGCGATGGTGCCCTCTACTCTATCCACCAGGTTGGTACGGTCGATAAACGGTTCGATGACCACGCCTTCGGGCAGTGATTTCTGAATCTGGCTGATTCGCTCCTTCACGTTTTTGATTACCTCCTGGAAGTTCTCGCCCTTGAGCATGATGGCGATACCTGCCACCACCTCGCCTTCACCATTGCGGGTAACGGCACCGAAACGGGTGGCATGCCCCAACTGAACCTTTGCCACATCGCCCACCTTGACTGGCGTTCCATCCACCGTCTTCACCGTGATGTTGGCAACATCCTCCAGATTCTTCACCACACCGATGCCTCGGATATAATACTGGTTGGAATTCTCCTCAATGTAGCTGCCACCCGTATTGGCATTGTTGCGCTGCAAGGCATCAAACACCTCGCTTACGGATACCCCGCTGGCGTTCAGCTGGTCGGTATTGATAGCCACCTCATATTGCTTGACATAGCCGCCCCAACCGCTTACCTCGGCAACGCCCGGGGTTCCGGAAAGCTGTTTGCGCACAATCCAGTCCTGCATGGTTCGGAGCTGGGTGAGCGAGTATTTATGCTCGTATCCCTCCTTGGCACGAATGGTATAGTGGTAGATTTCGCCCAATCCGGTGGCAATCGGTCCCATCTCGGTTTCGGTGTTCTTTGGCAGTTCTTTCTCCAACTGTTCCACCACCTGACTCACCTGCGAACGTGCCCAATAGATATCGGCGGCATCGTCGAAGACAAGCGTGATAACCGAGAGTCCGCTTCTTGAAATGCTACGACGTTCCTGGATGCGGGGTATATTTGCAAGCGCCATCTCTACAGGAGTGGTTACGTATTGTTCCACCTCCTGAGCTCCCAGCGAAGGAGCCTGTGTGATGACCTGCACCTGATTATCTGTAATATCTGGGGTGGAATCGAATGGCAGATGCACAAGCGACCAGACACCCCATATCGCCAGGGCTATAGAGAGTACTCCAATCACCAGTTTGTGGCGAATGGAATAAGTAATAAGTTTCTGAAACATAAGCTTTAATCTAAAAATGATTCGTTGAAAACTATTAAAGCTTAATGCGCATGCTCACCATGTTCGCCTGTAAGCGAAGCCAGATAATAAGCGTTCGCAGTTACAATCTTCTTGCCGGCAGCTCCATCCTTGCCCTTCAGCAGATGTTCGCAAAGCTTCACCTCCGTATATTTACCATCCGAAGCGCCTGTGGTCACCTCATGACGGGAGAAGCTGTAGCTACCCTTGCTGGGAGCTCCATTGAGAGCGAAGACATACTGCTTTCCATCTGAGCTCACAATTGCATGGGATGGCAAGGCGAGACACTGCTGGCTACCTGTAGCTATCTTTCCGCTTACATACATACCTGCGAAAAGCTTTCCGCCATGAGTATTGCCTGAAGAAGAATGCAGATAACTCTTCACGCTTGCTGCATCCAACTTTACGTGGACAGCAACGGCTTTCGAATTATCGTTAAAGTATTGGTTCATACCATAAACTGTTCCTGAAAGTTTTACGCCAGGCTGATTGGTCAGGTTTATGGTCACCCGATTGCCCACCTTGACCTTCGCCAAATCCTTCTCGAAGACATTGAGGTCGCATTCCACAGCCTGGGTGTTTCTGATCTTCATCAGAGGAGTCTGCATATCAGCATAACTTCCCAGACTGGCAGTCATCTCGCTCACGATGCCGGAGATAGGCGCATGCAAAGGGAACGCTGTGGTAAACTTGCCTTTGGATACAGCGGAAGTAGAAATACCCATCTGGCAGAGTTGCCTGCCAATACCCAAAAGATTGGCATGAGCCACTTGGTAATCTTTCTTGGTCTGCTGTAAGGTACGCTTCACACCTGCTCCCTGCTTACTGAGCAGAAGTTGGCGCTCCAAATCAGCCTTGGCAAGTTCGCACTCCTTGGCAGCAGAGTAATACTCACGCTGAAGACTTACCACATCTGTATTTTCAACGGTAGCAACAACCTGTCCTTTATGAACAAGCTGCCCTTCTTTCACAAAAATAGATTTCACGATACCGCCCATCAAAGAGGCAACATCCCCCATCGCCTGTGCACGCAGTACGAGCGATCCTTTCGCTTCTATGGTGGCATCCATCTCGCGCTCCACAGCCTCACCCATCTTCAAATCTACGGTGCTGACCTGCTTGGCAGTCAACGGAATATGATCAAAATCAACTTCTTCTTCATGCTCATGCTCCTCGTGTGCATGAACCTCTGAACCGGTCTGTTTCGCAAAGAAAGCGAATCCAGCCCAGGCAATCGCCGTAACGGCGACAATCAAAATTATTCTTTTCATGCTTGTTTTTTTCCTTCTATTTTATAATTCTACACTACAGTTTCACGCAGCGGATCTTATCAAAAATCCGTTGGCAAAAGTACACAGAATCCCTTGCAACTCAGTTGCATTCGAATCTTCAAACCGATTTTTGCAACCAAGTGGCAAACTTGTAAAATCATAAAATAGAAGGAGGTCCCCGTCTGCTATAGCCTGCCGCCAGTTCCTCAGCAAGAGGAGAAGCAGCCACATGCTGCCATCTCACTGAAATGAGTGAGAGACGAGGAAGGATTAAAAGAGAAGAACAAGACAGAACTACAAACTGATGGCTCTCATCTACCAGCAACTTGCGGATGCCCTTCACCACCTTGGCATTGGTGACAAAATGGTGCATCTGATGCACACGGCAGTTGCCACGGTCGGTATTCGACTCCTGGTCATGATGCTCAGTATGCTCATCGTTGATGTTGCCATCTTCCTGGCATTCTTCCTGAACCATACAGATACGATCCATGTGGTGATGATGACTCACCACCGTAGATAGCAGCACGCTCATGGTTGCCATCCATAGACTGAATATGTATAAGATTCTCTTGTTCATTTCGGCTGCAAAGTTACGAGTTTTACTGTGAAATTCCAAAGAAATTATCGTAAAACGCCATATAATTTCTTAAAAAAGATAAAAGGTAGTACCCAAATACACCAACATGAACATTATTACTTTAAAATTTCGTAACTTTGCATCAAAATTACATTATAAAAACATGAGAAAAGTATTATTAGTTTTCCAACTACTCCTAGCAGTAGTCATGGCCAACGCTCAGATGCTGAACCCCGTGAAGGTGACCAGCACCTTGAAGACCAATGGGTCTGCGGAGGCAGAAATCGTATTTAGTTGTAAGATTCAACCTGGATGGCATGTCTATTCTACTGGCCTTGGCGCAGATGGTCCTATCTCCGCCAGTTTCCACGTCAACAAGATGGATGGTGCCGAACCGGTTGGCAAGTTAAAGGCAAGGGGAAAGGAGATTTCCACCTTCGACCCGCTGTTCGAGATGAAGTTGCGCTATTTTGAAGGAAGCGCAACCTTCGTTCAGAAGATTAAATTCACCAAGCCAACGTATGTCATTGATGCTTACTTGGAATATGGTGCCTGCAGCGAGCAGAACTGTCTGCCACCAAGCGAGGCTAGCATCAAGAAGAGCGGCACTTCTCCTGCCGTAGATGGCAAGGAGGCTGCAAAGGACAATGCTGCAGACGCCAACAAGGTTGACGCAGCAGCGCTGGCTAAGGCACAGGCCGACTCCCTGGCAAATCTTGCCAATGCAGAGAAAGTGGACAGCACAGCCAGCATCGACCCTGCCTTCTCGGTAGAAGCCAACAGCGATGACGCCAAGGCATGGTGGAAACCTGTGGTGAAGGAGTTGCAGGCATTCGGCGGCAACAACGACATCGCAAGCCATGGCATCCTATATATCTTCATCATCGGATTCGTGGGCGGTTTGCTCGCCCTCGTGATGCCTTGCATCTGGCCTATCATCCCGATGACCGTAAGCTTCTTCCTGAAGCGTGCCAAGAACGACAAGAAGAAGGGTATCCGTGATGCCATCACCTACGGATTGAGCATCGTGATTATTTATCTGGTCCTCGGTCTTGCCGTTACAGCCATTGCCGGTCCAAGCACCCTGAATGCCTTGAGTACAAGTGCTGTATTCAACATCATTCTCTTCCTGCTCCTGGCTATATTTGCATTCTCCTTCTTCGGATGGTTCGAAATCAAGTTGCCAGACAGTTGGGGAAATGCCGTAGACAGCAAGGCTTCCAGCACCACAGGTCTGATTTCCATCTTCCTGATGGCATTCACCCTCGTACTGGTCAGCTTCTCCTGCACCGCTCCTATCATCGGATTGCTGCTGGTTCAGACGGTAACATCCGGCGACTGGCTCGCTCCTACCGTGGGTATGTTTGGTTTCGCCCTGGCTCTCGCCCTTCCATTTACCCTCTTCGCCCTCTTCCCATCCTGGTTGAAGTCGGCTCCAAAGTCAGGTTCATGGATGGAGACCATCAAGATTGTGCTTGGTTTCATTGAGCTCGCCTTCTCTTTGAAGTTCCTGAGCGTTGCCGATCTGGCTTACGGCTGGCACATCATGGACCGCGAGGTGTTCCTCTCACTCTGGATTGTCATCTTCGGTCTCTTGGGTCTCTATCTCATCGGTAAGCTCAAGTTCCAGGTAGACGCCATCGGTGGCGACATCAACAAGCCAATGCCAGTGGCTTGCATCATGCTGGGTCTCTGCTCTCTGGCATTCTCAGTATATATGATTCCAGGTCTCTGGGGTGCACCATGCAAGGCAGTCAGCGCTTTCGCTCCACCAATCAACACCCAGGATTTCAACCTCAACAACAAGACCGTGGAATCTGAGTACAAGGACTACGAGACGGGTATGGCCGCAGCCAAGGCAGCAGGCAAGCCTGTGCTCATCGACTTCACCGGTTTCGGTTGCGTGAACTGCCGCAAGATGGAGGCTTCCGTATGGACAGACCCATCAGTGGCTGACAAACTGACAAAGGACTACGTGCTCATCTCACTCTATGTAGACGACAAGACCCCATTGCCACAGCCAATGGAAGTAGAGTTCAACGGCGAGAAGCGCACCCTTCGCACCATCGGTGACAAGTGGAGCTACTTGCAGGCAAGCAAGTTTGGCGCCAATGCCCAGCCGTTCTACGTAGCTGTAGACAACGAGGGAAACCCTCTTACCGGTTCGTTCGGCTTCAAGGAAGACGTAAGTGCTTACCTCGATTTCCTGAACAAGGGTTTGGATCAGTATCGTAAATAATATTAAAACAAGCATATCGGAAGCGAGGATGGCATATTATTTGCTACCTCGCTTTCGTCATTTTAATCAGAAAATGACATGCATGGAGACAATGACATGCATGGAGTAAATAAACTGCATTGAAAATATCAACAAATAATATAAGTATGAACACAAAAGAAGTTCCAGTCCTGCTTTTGACAGGCTATCTGGGCAGCGGCAAGACAACCCTGCTCAACAAGATTTTGGCAAATAAGAAAGGTATCAAGTTCGCTGTCATCGTAAATGATATCGGCGAGGTAAACATTGATGCTGCACTGATAGAGAAAGGTGGCGTGGTAGGTCAGAAAGACGATTCGCTAGTTTCCCTGCAGAACGGTTGCATCTGCTGCACTTTGAAGATGGACCTCGTGGAGCAGTTGAAGGAAATCGTAGACATGAAGCGCTTCGACTATATCGTGATTGAGGCAAGCGGTATCTGCGAGCCAGCTCCTATCGCCCAGACCATCTGCTCCATCCCATCTCTCGGTCCTCAATACATCAAGAACGGCATCCTGCGCCTCGACAGCATCGTTACCGTGGTAGATGCCCTCCGCATGAAGGACGAATTTGCCAACGGTTCCGACCTGATGAAGCAGGATATCGACGAGGAAGATCTGGCTTCACTCGTTATCCAGCAGATGGAGTTCTGCAACATCATCCTGCTGAACAAGGCGGCAGAGGTAGAGCCTAAGGAGCTGGAGCACCTGAAGCAGATTATCCGTGCCATCCAGCCTAAGGCAGAAATCTTTGAGTGCAACTATGGAGATGTAGACCTCGACCTCATCGTCAACACCCATAAGTTCGATTGGCAGACCGTAGCAACCTCTGCCGGCTGGATTCAGGAGATTGAGGCTGAAAGAAACGGCGAAAAGGAGGAAGAAGAAGAGGATGAGCATCATCACGATGAAGAGGAGCACGAGCATCATCATCACGATGAAGACGACGAGCACGAACATCATCATCATCACGATCATGAGCATGAAGATCATGAGCATCATCATGACCATGACCATCATGATGAGCATGATGAACATGGACATCACCACCACCATCATCACGACCATGACCACGACCACGAAGGCGGCGAGGTGGAGGAATACGGCATCGGAACATTCGTATATTACCGCCGCAAGCCATTCGACCTGGCACTCTTCGATGAGTTCGTAGCAAGAAAGTGGCCTCGCGACGTGGTTCGCGCCAAGGGTATCTGCTATTTCGCAGACGAACGCGACATGTGCTACGTATTTGAGCAGGCAGGACAGCAGAAGACCGTAAAGCAGGCAGGACAGTGGCTCGCCACCATGCCAGCCGACCAGCTCGCTGAGCTCCGCAAGAACAATCCTCAGCTCGAAAAGGAATGGGACGAGGAGTATGGCGACCGCATGATCAAGCTCGTCTTCATCGGTCAGCACATCAAGGAACAGAAGGATGCCATCATCGCAGAACTCGATAAATGTCTGGCACTCTAATTTCCCTGAAGGAAGATATATTCTTGAAGGAAGATATGTCCCAGAAGGGAAGATATATCCTTGAAGAAAGATGAATGAAAATGCAGAAAAAGTCTATAAAACGAGGCTTTTTCTTGATTTAAGATAGAAAACGGAGGAAAAATTGCAGTATTTTTGCAGTTTTTTCTCCGTTTATACTTTTAATTCGTTTTTTTTTGTTAAATTTGCACCCGATTAATAATAATTAGCGAATGTATAAAGAAATGAAGACCGATTTTCGACCTGCATATATCAAGGACTTTGAGGCTTGCTGGAATATCATCGACCAAGCTCGTCGCTCCATGATTGCCTCTGGCCGCCACCAATGGACCAGCGACTATCCTGCCGAACACGACATAAAAGATGACATCAACAATGGCAATGCCTACGTACTCACTGTAGATGGCGAAATAGCTGTCTATGGAGCAGTCATTCTCAACGGAGAACCTCAGTACGATTTCATCGACGGCAAATGGCTTACCACTGGCGACTACTATGTAATTCATCGCTTCGCCACTCTCCCTAAATACCAACGAGAAGGATTCGCACGTATATTTATTAATAAGGTGAACAGTCTCTGCGAAGTAGAAAAGGTGCCAAGCATCAAGGTGGATACCAATTTCGACAACCTGCCGATGATTGGCCTGCTTTCGAGCATGGGATTCAGCATCTGCGGCAGAATCAACTATGGCAACCGCGGCATGCGATTCGCTTTCGAGAAGCTTACCATACAACCGCAAATTTATTAAGATTCTATGGAAGATAAAATGATATTGATGAGAAGCTTGGTTGAACAACTCAACCAGGCTTCTGACGTTTATTATAACGGCAAAGGGGAACTGATGACCGACTATGAGTGGGACGCCAAATTCGACCAACTCAAGAAACTGGAGGAGGAAACCGGCGAAGTGCTGCCCGACTCTCCTACCAACAAGGTTTCAGAAGACACCATCGTGGGCAAGAAGGAAGAACACGAATTTGCCGCCCTATCACTTGCCAAGACCAAACTGGTGAGCGACCTGGTGAAATGGGCAGAAGACCGCCCTATCTGGATCTCCTGGAAACTGGATGGTCTTACCCTTGTGGTAACCTACGACAACGGAAAGCTCTCGAAGATAGTAACCCGTGGCAACGGACATATCGGAACCAACATCACCCATCTGGCTTCTGCCATCAGTGGCATTCCTAAGACCATCAAGGAGAAAGGCCATCTCGTGATTCGTGGCGAAGCCGTCATCTCGTATGCCGACTTCGAGCAGTTTATCATCGAGAGCGAAGGCGATTATGCCAATCCGAGAAACCTTGCTTCCGGTTCCCTGTCGCTGAAAGACGCCGAGGAAGTAAAGCAGCGACATATCCAATGGATTCCCTTCACCCTGGTTTACACCGAACAGGAAATCAATTCATGGGGCAAACGCATGCAGATGCTGCAGGATTTAGGCTTCAAACCGGTGGAAAGAACCCGAATCGAACATCCTGACGAAGAAAGCATCCAGGCTGAAATCAATCGCTTTACCCAAAAGGTGACTGACAAGACCAACCCTTATCCTGTGGATGGACTCGTTATCTGCTACGATGATACAGCTTACGCAGCTACCGGTTCCGTAACCGGGCATCATGCCACAAGAGCCGGTTACGCCTTCAAATGGCAGGATGAACATGCAGACACAGAACTGGACCACATCGAATGGTCGTGCGCAGCCAACACCATCACTCCGGTGGCAGTATTCAAACCGGTAGAGCTGGAAGGAACCACCGTTCAGCGTGCCTCACTCTGCAACGTAAGCGAATGCGAACGGTTGGGCATCGGCGGCAAGGGAAGCAAACTGCAGGTAATCAAGGCAAACAAGATTATCCCGAAGGTAATCAATGTAACGGAACCGATGGGCATCTTCGAGATTCCAACCGAATGCCCGGTCTGCCACGCCGAGGCTACCGTCAAGGAAAGCGAGAGCGGAACGAAGACCCTGCATTGCAGCAATCCCCACTGTGCAGCCAAGCAGATTAAGAAGTTTGCCAGATTCGTGAGCAAGGAAGGTCTCAATATAGAAGGAATCTCAGAACAGACCATCTGGAAGCTGGTAAACGAAGGACTGATCAGTGAATACGCTGACTTCTATCACCTCAATGACCATGCCTACGAGATAGCAACCTGGGATGGTTTTGGTAAGAAGAGCGTTACCAACATGCTGGAAAGCGTAAGAAAGAGTCGCCAGACAGATGGTCGCCATCTGCTCTATGCCCTCAACATTCCTCTCTGCGGAGGCGATGTGGCAAAAAAGCTCATCGAGCGTTATCCGGTAAAAGAACTGATAGAGACCGCCCGCCTCTGTATGTTTGACGATGAGTTTGCCAGCATCGACGGCATCGGACCGGAAAAGAGCGCCAAGTTCATTGGCTGGTTCAAGGACGACACCAACTTCGCCCATGTACAGAAATTGATGAAAGAGCTGGAAATCGTAGAACAGGAACCGGTAGAGAAAGGAAGCGCCTGCGACGGCTTGACCTTCGTAGTAACCGGCGATGTACATCATTTTAAGAACCGCAACGAACTGAAGGCTTACATAGAGAGCCAAGGCGGCAAGGTGACGGGAAGCGTGAGCAAGAGCACCAACTTCCTGATCAACAACGATGCAGCCTCTCAAAGTTCCAAGAACAAGAAAGCGCATGAGCTCAACATCCCTATCATTACAGAAGATGAGTTCGTCGAGAAATTCGGATAAAATAATCGAGAGAATCGGATAAAAACAAGAAATCCCTTAGGCTTCAATCAAGTCTAAGGGATTTCTTTTTGTATAGTTAATCCAGGAAATTAGTGTGTTCCGCAATATTGTCCCATAAAGAGGATACCACCACTCTGTGTGTCCTGAATCATATAGACGAACGGATGGTCGGCATGAAACTCTACATTGCGTATCTCCACAGGAGCCATCGATGTGAGCATAATGGCAGCAGTTACGGCAGCCGCCTTGGTTCCACGTTCGCTTACCTCAATCTTCGCTTTCTGAAGCATCTTGCTTACAAAGAAAGGACCATTGGCAAAATGAGTGAAGTTTGCCTCGTTAGGATTGAACATGGAAGGCGCACCCAAGCCGCTGATGATATCATTGAGCGGCAGCTCCTGTTCGATGGTAAACTTAGGCAGCTTCAGGTTCACCATGCATTCCTCCATATTGTTTCCCAGATTCGTAATCTTCTCGGCATCCAATCCCTTCATCATGTCCTGGATGCTCTTGCCCTCGTTAGGAAGAAGCACCATCATGCGATAGGTACCGTTGCCGTAAGGAAGGTCAATGGCCTTGAAGGTATCATTCTCTGAATAGAAGAACTTCTTGATCTGATGCATCATCTGCACTTTCTGAATATCACGAGTATAACCACGGAAGTTGGCCTCCTTCGTATTTCGTTCATCAAACTTCGACTGCCATGTGCCGTTGAAGAAGATGGCATTCATCAGATAAGAAACAGCCTGAGGATCCACCTGACTGATAAGCTGCGGAATCATGCCATGGGTCTTCTCCTTGCACCAGCCATTGATACGGTCGGTGGTTTTAGCCGATGAGAAGTCAAGACTCTCGATGGCAGCCTGATAGCTGTCGCCCACCTTTTTGCTGAACGCATTGTTCACCGAGAAGCTCTTGTTCACAGCGATAAAGTTGGCAATCTCCACTTTGGTCTGCTTATCAAGACTACCTGCCGTTTGGAGAATAGCCTTATAGGTTTCATTTAACTCTTCCACGCTAACACCTTCGCATCCAATGACTTTCAATATCTCCTGCTGAGTAGCTCCATCAGCACCATTCGCCAACATACCCATCAGATAAGCCACACTCATAGGAGAAACCACCTGTGAAGAATGGTCTGAAATCTTGTCGAAAAGACGAAGGGCGAAAGCATTGTTCTTATGGATAATCTCTCGCTGGGCATCAGAAAGAACCAGATAACTGTTGTCCAAGTCCTCTTCATTCTTTCCCATATCGTTACTCTTGCTTGCATTAGAATCGCCGTTTATCTTCTTGCTGCTAGCGCAGGAAGTCATTGCCAATGCTGCCGTCATCATGAGGGCAGCAGAAGCCATCTTGCTAAAATTACTCTTCTTCATAATCATTTATATTTGTTGATAATCTGTCTATGAAATGCAAGTTCCAACGATTCCTTGCATCAGGTAGCTCAAAATTAAGACTCATTAACTGCCTGCTTGCCTGAAACTCCATTAGCAGCCTGCTTGCCTGGCAGTACGCGCAGATGGTATCTGTTGCCGTCAAACTCCACGCGCATCAGACTCTGCGGATTGGCTATCTTTGCCAGCTCAAGAGCCACATGCCCCATCGTCCTGCGAAGATTCAGTTCTATGCATGAAACCAGTTCCAGCTGTCCATCCTTGGAAGCAATCATCATATCCACGCCAAAAGGACCGCTGTAGATATCCTTCAATGCAGGTTCCATCACATCCATAATTCGCTGACGTGCAACAGAAAGAGTGTCCTCACTCACGTATTGCTTCAAGATATCCAGCTTTTCCTCTTCAGAGCAGAGCAGGTTGCCGGAATAAGCATTCTTGATGGTATCAAACAACGAGAGTCCCAGATAGTTCACCTTGCCGTCACGCATTTCGAACTCCATGCCGAAGTCTTTCACCTTATTATAATAAGGCTCCACAGTAACGCCACCCTGGTGCGCAATGATGTTGCGGGTCCAGCGCTCAAAGGCAGGATATTCGCCAGCCGTTCTGAATTCATCGGCAGCCACATACTTCACGCCCCTGCCGCTGCTGCTCCAGGGAGCCTTGACCACAACCTTGCCCTGCTGCAGCACCAACGCCTTCACCATCTCATAGGATTCAGCATACACCACGCCCTGCTGCAGATGCTGGGAAGCCCACTGCCTGCTGCTTATCGTGCGTACCTTATTTAATGTATCGTCAGTAGGCAACATGATGTCGGGCACGCCCATTCGCTCCAGCTCATGTTTCAGGCTCAAGTTCCATCCCCAGGGATGGATACTGTCGAGAAACTCCGTCTTAAGCGCATGCTCCAACTGAACCTTGGTTATAAACTCAACTTTTTCTGCAAGATGCTCACCCAAATGGCGCACCTTGTCGAGTGCATTGTCGATGTCATCAACAAGCACCCAATCACCCTGATCTGCCCACAAGGCAGGAATAAACGCCAGGTCGCTTCGCAACTGTCTTCCTGCATGAGGGGCAGTGAACTGCTGCAAATTTGCGGCCAAAGCCAAATCGTGTTCCGGATTGAAGATATGTAGTTTCATGCTGCAAAGTTACAAAATAAAGAGGGAAAAATAGCAAAATAAGGGCGGTTTTACGTAGAAAAGTGCTAAATAATGAAAAAAAAGTTAGTTTTTGCTATCTAGAGTTTGCAAATTTAAAATATATTATTACCTTTGCATCGTAAAAACAAAATTGAATCAATATTAAACGCATGGAAGAAGCATTCTTCAGAACACATACATATCTCGTAGAGCATACAGATGCCCCAGTGAGACGAACCTTGATGGATGAAATCGATTGGAACGACCGATTGATTGGAATCAAGGGCACTCGAGGTGTCGGCAAGTCAACATTCCTCTTGCAGTATGCCAAGGAGCACTTTGGACCTCACGATCGAAAGTGCCTGTATGTGAATATGAACAACTTCTATTTCCAGAGTAGAGGAATCGCCGACTTTGCCGGCGACTTCGTGAAACAAGGTGGCAGAACTTTGCTCATCGACCAGGTGTTCAAGCAGGAGGACTGGAGCAAGGAGCTCCGCAAGTGCTACGACCTGTATCCGGAACTGAAAATCGTATTCACCGGTTCAAGCGTGATGCGACTGAAGGAAGAGAACCCTGAGCTGAACGGCATCGTGAAAAGCTATAACCTGCGCGGCTTCTCGTTCCGCGAGTTTATCAACTTGCAGACGGGCAACAACTTCAAGGCATACGAACTTGACGACATCCTGCGCAATCATGAGCACATCATCAAGCAGATTCTGCCAAAGGTAAGTCCCATGAAATACTTCAAGGACTATCTGCACCATGGTTTCTATCCATTCTTCCTGGAACAGCGTAACTTTACAGAGAATCTACTAAAGACGATGAACATGATGACCGAGGTTGACATCCTCCTCATCAAGCAGATTGAACTGAAGTATCTGCCGAAGATCAAGACACTCTTCTATCAGCTGGCAGTGGAAGGAGCCAAGGCGCCAAACGTGAGCCAGCTGGCAGACAGTATCAATACCAGTCGCGCCACGGTGATGAACTACATCAAGTATCTGGCAGACGCCCGACTCATCAATATGATTTATCCAGAAGGACAGGATTTCCCGAAGAAGCCATCCAAAGTGATGATGCACAATCCGAACCTCATGTACGCCATCTATCCTATCCAGATAGATACACAGGAGGTGATGGAAACATTCTTCGTCAACTCGCTCTGGAAAGACCACAAGGTGCATCAGGGAGGTAAGGATCACTTCTACACGGTAGACGGCAACAGGAAGTTCAGAATCTGCGACGCCCAAGCCACCAACAAGATTCGAAGCAATCCGGACACCATCTATGCCCGCTATAATACGGAGGTGGGAAAGGACAACAAGATTCCTTTGTGGCTGTTGGGATTCCTGTACTAAAGAATGGGATTCCTATACTAATGAGTAGGATTCCTGTACTCAATGAAATAAAGAAACGAGAATTTATACAAAACATATTTAATATTTTATCTAAAAGTAAAATGGCTAAAGAGAAAAAATTTATCACTTGTG
>ERZ1026862.186-NODE-186-length-40576-cov-35.305397_pt1 | contig 40576 bp, 27 predicted proteins | sample MGYA00380161_ERZ1026862 | MGnify/ENA primary metagenome ERZ1026862 (study PRJEB33269, sample SAMEA4719797) | human gut metagenome | biome: human-associated habitat; feature: organic feature; material: feces | place: Cameroon | collected 2013-10 ... | reverse complement strand
CCTGGGCTAGGAGCTTCTGCCCTTTCAGGGCGTGTGGGGCTTACTTGCGAAACTTAAGTAAAATATTTTAGAAAGTACTCCAAAGGGGTGAACAATAGGTTAAAATTATCCTACTCGGTGTTATTTTAGTCCAAAAAGCATATATAAAACAGTTTTTACTCCTATAAACAACAAAATTTACCCCATCATTTACAGAAAACTTCGTATCTTTGCAACAGTTAAAACAAACGGCGTTGGGAAACGCTAAATCATCATCTTTTACTTATACAAATAAACAAGCAATGGTTTCGATAAGAGTATCGAAACCATTGCTATTTTTATATATATCCAACTAAAAGCTATCTTTAGTCCACCTGGTTTTATGATGAGAAAACCTGATGGCACTTATTCATCCACCTGAATCCCGGATATCATATCCAGCAGACTTCTGGCTTGCTCCACGCTCTTTACATGACTGATGCGGAGGATACGCTTGTTGTTCTTTTCCTTCAGGGCACAATTCTGAATATGACTGGTGGCATAAGCTATCACTCGCGAGAACATTTTACTGCGATAGAACGGACTATCCACATTGCTCACAAACTGCAGCTGCATGGCTCCACCCTTGAGCAGAATCTTCTCGCAACCCAGCAGCTTGCCCACACGGCGAAGGCCTACCACATGAATAAGTTCATCACCTTCCTGAGGTATCGGACCGAAGCGGTCGATCATGCGCTGGCGGAATGCCTCCACTTCCTCATCCCTATCCAGATGGTCTAGTTCACGATAGAGAAGCATTCGCTCGGCACTGCCGGGAACATAGGAATCAGGGAAATACATCTCCAGGTCGCTGTCTACGGCGCAATCGTCTACGAAGTCGTCGCCCGTAAGCTGCTCGCCCTCTTTCATCTCTTCCTGATAGAGGTCGTTGAACTCCTCGTTCTTCAGTTCGGTTACTGCCTGCGAGAGAATCTTCTGGTAGGTTTCGTAACCCAGGTCTTCCATGAATCCGCTCTGTTCAGAACCCAGCAGGTTGCCGGCACCACGGATATCCAGGTCTTGCATGGCGAGGTTGAAACCGCTGCCCAGGTCGCTGAAGGTTTCCAGGGCTTCCAGTCGGCGGCGTGCGTCGAAGGTGAGTGCAGCCTTAGGCGGAGCTATCAGATAGCAGAATGCCTTCTTGTTGCTACGCCCCACTCTGCCTCGCATCTGGTGCAGGTCGCTCAGTCCGAAGTGGTGGGCATCCATCACGATGATGGTGTTGGCATTGGAGATATCGATTCCGTTCTCCACGATGGTGGTGGAGAGCAGCACATCAAAGTCGTAGTTGATGAATCCCATGATGATCTTTTCCAGTTCCTCGGGCTTCATCTGGCCATGTCCGATGGCTACGCGGCAATCGGGCACCTTCTTCTCTATCAGCATCTTCAGCTCGGGGAGCTTGGCTATCCTGTCGCACACGAAATAAATCTGTCCGTTGCGGCTCATCTCGAAGTTGATGGCATCGGATATGGTTTCCGCATTGAAGGTAACCACCTCTGTATGAATAGGAAAGCGGTTTGGCGGCGGGGTGCGCATGATGCTCATGTCGCGGGCACCCATCAGCGAAAACTGCAGGGTGCGCGGGATAGGCGTGGCACTCATGGTGAGGGTATCCACGTTCACCTTCAGCTGGCGCAGCTTCTCCTTGGTGGAAACGCCAAACTTCTGCTCCTCGTCGATGATGAGCAGTCCCAGGTCGTGCCAGTGCACGGTTTTGGAAATGAGCTTGTGGGTTCCGATGAGGATATCTATCTTGCCAGCTTCCAGTTCTTCCAGAATCCGTCGGGTATCCTTGGCAGAACGGGCACGGCTCAGATAATCCACGGTGACGGGCAACTGCTCCAGGCGATGCATGAAGGTTTGGTAGTGCTGGTAGGCGAGCACCGTGGTAGGCACGAGCACTGCCACCTGCTTGCCGTCGCACGCCGCCTTGAAGGCTGCACGGATGGCCACCTCGGTCTTGCCGAAGCCCACGTCGCCACATACCAGTCGGTCCATCGGACGTTTGCTCTCCATATCCTTCTTCACATCGGCAGTTGCCTTGCTCTGGTCGGGGGTATCCTCGTAGAGGAACGATGCCTCCAGCTCGTGTTGCAGATAACTGTCTGAACTGTAGGAGAATCCCTTCTCCTTGCGACGCTTGGCATAGAGCTTGATGAGGTCGCGGGCTATATCCTTGATGCGCTTCTTGGCCTTGTTCTTCAGCTTATCCCAGGCACCCGAACCCAGAATGGAGAGGCGTGGCGGTTCGCCGGTATCTGCACGGCGATACTTGCTGATTTTATACAGCGAGTGGATGGAGACGTCTACGATGTCGTGGTTGGCGTAGAAGATGCGGATCATCTCCTGGTAACTGTCGCCCATAGGCACACGTACCAGTCCGCCAAATCTTCCGATACCGAAATCCACGTGTACGATGAAATCGCCCGGTGCCATCTCCTGCAACTCCTTCATGGTGAGTGCCATCTTGCCCGCACGGGCTGAGTCGGAACGCAGATTGTACTTGTGGTAACGGTCGAAAATCTGATGGTCGGTGAAGAAGCATGCCTTCTTCTCGTGGTCAACGAATCCCTCGTGGATGGTCTTGTCAACGGGCTGGAACTGTATCTGATATTTCTCCAGTTCCTCGCTGGCGAAGATGTCCTTGAGTCGCTGCTGCTGCTTCTGGCTGTCGGCTAATATATATAAGGTGTAGCCCTTGAGCTGGTAATCCTCCAGGGTCTGGGCAAGAAGCTGGAAGTTTTTATGGAAGAGAGGCTGCGGTGCCATATCGAAACTGATCACGGCATTGGAATGGCCCTTGGCTTCGGCCATCTGCTCCTGCTTGCGGGCGAGTGCGCCTTCTGCCATCTTGCCGAATTCCACGCGCACGTGTTCGCACAGGGCATGCTGGAAATCGCTGGCACTAACCAGGTTGAGTTCCTTCTTCATATCGTGGAGGATACGTTCTGCCTCCATCTCGGTGACTCCTTCCAACTGCTCGGCAAGGCTCTGGGTGGAGAAGCCGTCGTTGTAAATCTTCTCGATGCAGTCGTGCAGATAGGTGTAATCCTTCATCACCACGAGCGCAGAAGGTTCGAGGAATTGGAGGAAACACTGCTTCACGGTCTGCCCGGTGGCGAGTTCCGGCACCACCTCGATGCTCTCGCGCTTGTCCTTGGAGAGCTGGTCTTCGATGCTGAAGGTGCGGATGGTATCGATTTCATCACCGAAGAAATCGATGCGGAACGGAAATTCGCAACTGTAGGAATAGACATCGATGATGCTTCCACGCACGGCAAACTGGCCAGGCTCGTAGACATAGTCCACCTCCTGGAGCTTGAAATCGCGCAACTGATGCACCACATCTACCTGTGGAATCTGCTGACCGACAGAAAGTTTCAGAATCTTCTCATCCAGATGCTGTTTAGACACCACGAGTTCGGCAAGGGCATCGGGATAAGAAACGATAAAAATGGGGTTGCCTGCCGACAATCGGGCAAGCACTTCGGTTCGGAGTATCTCGTTGGCGGCATCGCGCTGGCCATACTTCACGGCACGGCGATAGCTGGAGGGGAAGAAGAAGACGCTCTCCTGCCCCAGCATCTGCGTGAGGTCGTGGTAGAAATATCCCGCCTCGTCGGCATCATCGAGCACGAAAAGCACTGACCGCTTCAACCTCGTCTTCATCGAACCGAAAAACATGGAGGCTGAAGAGCACACCAATCCCTGGAGAAAAAGTGAATGCACCGACTTCTTCTTCAGTAAATCAACGAGGGCATTCGCCTGGGGCGAACGCCCGTAAAGTTTTGCTATATCCTGTAATGTCACTTCTAATTACTACTAATTACTAATTCAAGTTTCGGAAGTAACCTCCGGTCCCCGAAGGGGGCCAACTTTCAATAACCGCTGGTGGAATGACCGAAGGTCATGGAACCTGCGGACAAGCATCAGGAGGGAGAAATCGTCCCCAAGGGGGGCGAGCAACCCTCAATCTAGCTCCTGTTCGCCCCCTTTGGGGACGATTGGAGAGAGTGTATCTACTATCCGCAGGTTCCATGACCTTCGGTCATTCCACCAGCGGTTATTCACATTCGCCCCCTTCGGGGACGTTTGCGAGAGTCGACTATTCTAAGGCAGCAGGATGTCACTTGCAAAAGTCCTGTTACTAACTTTTTTTTGGGTATTTCCTGAACCAGCCATCGAGTCGCAATCTCATCACTCCGAAGAATGCTTCGCCAAAGATACCGCCACTCATCTTGCTGGTTCCCTCGCGGCGATTCACGAAGATAACCGGCACTTCCTTGATCTTGAAACCAATCTTATAAGAGGTGTACTTCATCTCTATCTGGAAACCGTAGCCCTTGAAACGGATGGCATCCAAATCGATGGTTTCCAGCACCTTGCGACGGTAGCACACGAATCCGGCTGTGGTATCGTGTACCTGGAAGCCCGTGACGATGCGCACGTACTTGGAAGCGAAATAGCTCATCAGCACACGACCGATAGGCCAGTTGACCACGTTGACTCCCGATACATAGCGGGAACCTACGGCTACATCGTAACCCTCGTCGTGGGTGGCGGCGTAGAGGCGTGGCAGATCGTTAGGGTCATGACTGAAGTCGGCATCCATCTCGAAGATGAAGTCGTAGCCATGCTCCAATGACCACTTGAAGCCCTTGATGTAGGCGGTGCCGAGACCCAGCTTGCCCTTACGCTCCAGGATGTGGAGGCGATTGGCAAACTCGCCGGCAATGAGATTCTTGACGATGGCAGCCGTGCCATCCGGACTTCCGTCGTCGATGACAAGGATGTCGAATTCCTTCTCCAGGCCGAAGACGGCACGGATGATTTTCTCGATGTTTTCCTTCTCGTTGTATGTAGGAATGATTACAATGCTATCACTCATATTCTTTTGTTTTATAGTTACAAGTGCAAAAGTACAACTTTTATCTGAAATAAGCGAATTTATTGGTCGGGATTTTCAACAAAGCCCTGATATTCCTTATCAAGTCCCTGCATGATGGCGTCGTAGCTCTTGGTCATCTGGTTCTTGATGTTCTCCGGTCCCTTGCCTATCGGCTGGATGGGCTCGTGGATAGTGAGCTTGATAGGATGCCAGAACACCCAGTAGATGTCCTTCATGCGTGGCTTGACATCGAAACTGCCGTTGATGGTGAGCGGACAAACCGGCAACTGCAACTCGTCGGCAAGCATGAAGGCTCCACGGCGGAACACGCCCATGTGGCCGGTGAAGGTGCGGGCACCCTCAGGGAACACCACGAGCGACATGCCTTCCTTCAACACCTCGCGCGCCTTATCGTAAGAGGCACGGATCTTGGAAGGACCGCTCTTGTCCACGAAGATGTGGTGGGCATAGACGCAGGCAAGACCCACGAGCGGGATGTTGCGGATGCCTTTCTTCATCATCCACTTGAAGTTACGGCCCAGGAAGCCATAGATGAGGAAGATGTCGAAGGCGCCCTGATGATTTGCCACGAACACGTAGCTCTGGCCTTTCTTCAGGTGCTCCTTACCCTCTACCTTGACGGGCAGGAAGAGGATTCTGATCCACAACTGTGACCACAACTTGCCTGGATAATATCCCCAGAAGTGGCCATTGCCCAGCATACAGCCTACTACCGTTACCAGGCTGGTAAGGATGCTTGCCACAATGAGGATGGGCAAGCAAATGACTAATTGGTATAATCTATATATGTACTTCATCTTGTTTATTTTCTCTTTAAGAATCATGCATGCAGATGCACTTGTTTTATTTTCTCTTTAAAGTTATAACTGCGATTTCCGGGGTGGCTCCGATGCGGATAGGCACGGTGCCGCCGAGTCCGGCTGTGGTATAGAGCTGACAGCCCTCACGCTCGTAGAGTCCGTAATCGAACGGGGCGAACATGGACGGACGCAGACCGAGCACGGAAACCTGTCCGGCATGGGTGTGACCGCTAAGGGTGAACTGCGGAGCCACGAGCACGGAGTCTCGGGAGCCGTGCTTCTCGTTGATGGTAGATGGCAGCATCTCCTCCCACTGCGTTGGGATGTGCTGGAGCATCAGCACAAACTGTCCAGGCTTGATGCCATAGAGTGCCTGTGCCACCTGCGTGCGCTTAGGCTTGTCGTAGTTTTCCGTGCCTGCCACATAGATGGAATCCTTGCCCCGATGCAGCACGATGTGCTCATTCATCAGCAGTCGCCATCCGCAGGATCGCTCAAAGTTCTGCACCCTGAGCTCCATCTCCTTCTTGGCAAGCTGGTCGTCGTCATCGATGTGCATATAATAGGTGTAATCGTGGTTTCCCAACACGCTCACCACGCCATCCTTGGCATTCAGCGAACTGAGGAGTTCTTGATAAGGCGTTAATTCTGAAGGCTTTACATTCTGAATATCGCCCGTAAAGCAGATGAGATCGGCACGCTGGGCGTTGATGCTGTCGATGTCGCGCTGCGGCAGGTCGTGTCGCCATCCGTAGAAGGAACCCAGATGGATATCGCTAAAATGTACGATGCGGTAGCCATCAAACTCCTTCGGCAGATCTGGGACATAGACAGTGAGATGCTTGACCTCAAACTGTCTGACACCTTTGGTGAAGCCATAGATGAAGCTGAAGAATGCCACGACGGCAAGCACGCCACCCACCAGTTTGCCCCAGTTGCGTGAAGCATGACGGCTTGGCGTATTGCGGTGGTGCTTGAATCGGCGTGAAAGGCGCATGCACTCCCAGCCCACGAAGCTGCAGAGGGCGAAGACAAACTGCGGCACGGCAAGCACCGCCATCATCCCGAACCAGATGTCGATGAGCATCGGGTCGTCGGGCATGAAGTCGGCACCCAGTGCCAGATAGGAACTATATCCTATCACGATGGCTACAGGCAACCAATATAAAATCTTTCTCCATCCCTTGCGCACGTGCAGATACTGCCTGTCTATCCAGAGATAAGGCAATATAGAGAACAGCACGATGGGAATTAGAATTCTTGCTATCATATTATTATGATTATATTATATATATCTTATCGTATTATCGTTTAATATGCCCTGCTATAAACTATTAACTATAAACTATTAACTGTCAAAAACCTTCTCATCAGTTCTACGGGCACGCCACGGCGGCGGGCGTAATCGCGAAGCTGGTCATCGCCTATCTTTCCCAATTCGAAGTAGTGCGACTTGGGATGTGCGAACATGAATCCCGAAACGCTGGCATGAGGCGTCATCATTCCCGTTTCGGTGAGTCGGATGCCTGCCTGCTTCATGTCGATGAGCTGGTCGATGAGGAAATTGGCACTGGTATCGGGCAGCGACGGATAGCCGATGGCTGGCCGGATGCCCTGGTATTCCTCGCGATGCTGCTGCTCGATGGTGAGGTTTTCATCGGGTGCATAGCCCCAATACTCTCTATCTCTTCTCACCTCTTCGTGGAGTTTCTCTGCCGTAGCCTCAGCGAGTCGGTCGGACAGGGTTTGTGCCATCATGTTGAGATAGTCGTCATGGCGATATTCATCGATGATGGTTCCATCCACCGAAGTGCAGAACACTCCTACTTGGTCTCTGATGCCCTGGGAAAGGGGACGGATGAAGTCGGCAAGGCAGAGATTGGGTTCGCCTGGCGCCGAAGGATGCTGCTGGCGGAGCATCGGGAATCGGAGTTTTTTTTCGGATAGGAAGAAGATCAAATCATCCCCTTCGCTGCAGACTTCAAAGAGCCGGAAGATGGCATGGGTATGGTATTTCTCCTCCCAGGAGGCAAGCATCTGCAATGCCTCCTGTTTCATCTTCTCCTTGTCTTCCCTTGGCTTTCCGCTCAATCCCCAGGCATGATAGAAATAGAGCCAGTTGATGAACGGGGTCAATTCTGATATGTTATAAATCTTATTCATTAACTTCTGAAATTCAATTCCTCTCCACGATAGTCGGCATCGAAGGCTCCCTTATTATATATAAGGTGGCCGTTGCAGAAGGTCTGCTCCACCTGCCACTGGTATTCGTGTCCCTCCATCGGGCTCCACTGGCACTTGCTCTGAATCACCTCCTTGGTCACCTTCCATGGCGACTGCGGTCTGACGATGACGATATCTGCCTGGTATCCCTTGCGAAGGAATCCTCGCTGACTCACCTGGAAGAGCTGGGCTGGCTGATGTGCCATCAACTCTACCATTCTTTCGATGGTGAGCACGCCTTCGTCCACCAGTTGGAGCATAGAAACGAGGGAGAACTGAACCATCGGCATGCCTGATGCTGCCTTGGCACATCCGCCCTGCTTATCCTTCAACTCATGTGGGGCATGGTCGGTGCCGATGGTGGCTATGCGCCCGTCGTTCAGGGCACGGCGAAGGGCATCGCGGTCGGCAAGCGTCTTGATGGCAGGATTGCACTTGATGAGCGCCTTCTTTGTAGCGTAATCGGCATCGGAGAAGACGAGATGGGCTATCACGGCTTCGCCTGTAATCCGATTTTCTTTCTGATTATCAAAGAGTTCCAATTCCTTGGCGGTGGTAACGTGGGCGATGTGAAGGCGGGTACCAAACTGCTTGGCGAGTTCCACTGCCAGTTTGCTGCTCTCGTAGCATGCCTCCACGCTGCGAATCTCGGGATGGTGCTCCACGGCTGGGTCTTCGCCATACTTCGCCTTTGCCTCCGCCATATTGCGGTTGATGATGTCGGTATCCTCGCAATGGGTCATTACGGGCAAATCGAGCTGCTGGGCTGTGCTGAACACACGCTGCAGCGACTCCATCTTATCTACCAGCATATTGCCGGTGCTGGAACCCATGAAGAGCTTGATGCCCGGAACGTGATGCACATCGAGCTGGGCAAAGGAATCCACGTTATCGTTGGTGGCTCCATAGAAGAAGCTGTAGTTTACATGACTCTTCTGTGCACCCAGCTTTCGCTTCTCCTGCCATGCCTCGAGGGTGGTAGTCTGCGGCACCGTGTTCGGCATCTCGAAATAAGAGGTGACACCACCATAGGCAGCCGCACGGCTCTCGCTCTCGATGTCCGCCTTGCGGGTTAATCCCGGCTCACGGAAGTGGACATGGTCGTCAATCACACCAGGCAAAACAAAACACCCCGAAGCATCCACTACTTCGTCGTAGATGCCACGGGGTGCCATGCCTTCATATATCTCTGAAATAACTTCACCATCAACAAGAAGATCGCCCTTGAAGGAGCGACCCTCGTTGACTATAGTTCCGTTTTGAATTAATACTTTAGACATAATATAATGTTATCTTTTATTTTGCAGCCGGAATAGTTGGCTTTGCTAAATCATTAGGAGTTGGAGTTGGGGCAGGCGCTGTCGCCGCACTAGGGTCGCCCTGAGGTGCCGCCATCTGCTCCATTTCCGGAGTCACGCCGCCTGTAGATTCATGCGTACCATTCATGATGGCCTGGTTTTCCTGCGCCTTCTGATAGTAATCCTTCACGTAGGCATCGTTCTTGAAATGGTCGGTGGCCTTGCTCATGATGTCCTCAATCCATGGTGAAAGCATCGGATACTGATTGCCCATGGTGACGAGAAAGAAGACGCCCGGCCCCAGCACGTTATCGAAATTATCGGTGACGAAGGATGTGATCAGCTTATCCTCCTGGTCGGAGAGTCGCATCGCCTCCTCGTTGAGCTTCGCCGTAACCACCTGCATATCGCTACCGTTCATGATAGCCTGGTCGTGCTTATGAACCAACTCACGCTGCTGATTCTGCAACTGCTGGTATTTCTTGAAGAAGCCGAAGAGCTTGTCGTTGAGCGGCGTGCCACTCACCACCTGCTGGGTATCATCAAGCTTCACCGTGATGCATCCGCTCTCCAGAACGAGTGGCAGCACGGGCTCATCATCCATGAAGATGTTGGCCATCTTGGCAGAATCCACACTTCCCTGGAAGTGGAACTGTCCATGGACCACATCACATGAATCTATTTTCTTAAATTCATTGTCTTTCAAGATCTGAAGATACAGCATACGGCCATCTAAGGTGCTTACGTTAGAAGTACCTGAGATATCGTAACTGGCGGCGCATGATGTAAGCGCCATTAAGGTGATCAGTGCGTAAAATATCTTATTCATAAGCTTTGTAATTCACAATTCAGTGAACAAAAGTACAATCAATTATTGAAGTAGCGAAATAAATTCAAGCAATTTAATTGAATATTACATGTATTTATGTTTTATTTGCATTTTAGCTCGTGCGAAATGCGATGCGTGGTGTAGAGTTCGAGCAACGCTGCGATGAGCAGGAACACCACCCACTTGTTGTAGAAATACGTGATGTAGGTCTCCTGATTGGCGAACCAATGGCGGAAGAAGGCATACACCGTATCTACCATCGAGATGCCCGACAGGATGAAGAATATATCGGCGATATACTGCATGCGCTTCAGTCGATGGATGACCTGCGAATCGCCCTCGTAGAACTGCATCGCCTGCACCAGGGAGAAAAGCACGGTGCCCAACAGGAACACCCAGCAGGTGTAAAGCAACATGTTAGGATAAATAAAACCAAATGCAAAGCAGCCCGCACCGACAACCATCAGTACGCCGCCCAGCAGAAAAATAGCACTCTGTATCTTACTTAACTGTTTCATCGTTATGATATAAATAGGGTTTAACAATATTACTCAACACTCTCAGCCTGCGATTCGGCAGCATCATCCTGCGGCACCACCTCATCCGGCAGATCGGTGCTCAACACGAAGATGTCTTCATCGTCCGACTTCATGAAGTAACGCTCACGGGCTATCTTGCCAAAGACATCGGGTCCCTGGCGCATCTCCTTGAGCTGACGGGAGTCTTTTTCATACTGATCGCGGTATTTTCCGATCTCTTCACGCAAAGTTGCTATTTGCAACTGATACTTGATGTGCTGGCGGATGCTGTTATCATCAACAACGCCCACAATCAAAACACCCGCTATAATGACTATAAGATACTTATAGTGAGCGAGATAGTTCCATATAATACTTAGTTTCTGACTCATTAATTTCTATAATTTGACTTTATTTGTCTGAATTTGTTTGCAAAGATAATATTTTTTTGTTATCTTTGCATCACAATTAAGAAAAAATAATGCAAGACAACAAAGTTTCAAGCAAAAAGTAATGGAAGAATACATCGTTTCTGCAAGAAAATACCGTCCGATGACCTTCGATTCGGTTGTTGGACAGAGTGCGTTGACCACCACTCTGAAGAACGCGGTGAAGAGCGGCAAGCTGGCGCACGCCTACCTCTTCTGCGGTCCTAGAGGCGTGGGCAAGACCACTTGTGCCCGCATCTTTGCCAAGGCAATCAACTGCGAGCATCCCCGCGAAGACGGCGAGGCATGCAACGAGTGCGAGAGCTGCAAGGCTTTCAACGAACAGCGTTCGTACAACATCTTTGAGCTGGACGCCGCCAGCAACAATGGCGTTGACCAGATCAAGACCCTGATGGAGCAGACCCGCATCCCGCCTCAGGTGGGTAAATACAAGGTGTTCATCATCGACGAGGTGCACATGCTGAGTGCACAGGCCTTCAACGCCTTCCTCAAGACGCTGGAAGAACCGCCATCGCACGTAATCTTCATCCTCGCCACCACCGAGAAGCACAAGATTCTGCCTACCATCCTGAGCCGATGCCAGATTTACGACTTCGAGCGCATGACCGTGGCCAACACCATCGCCCACCTGAAGATGGTGGCTGAGAAGGAAGGCGTGAAATACGAGGACCAGGCGCTCGCTGTCATCGCCGAGAAAGCAGACGGCGGTATGCGCGACGCCCTCTCCATCTTCGACCAGGCGGCAAGCTTCTGCCAGGGCGACATTACCTATCAGAAGGTGATAGAAGACCTGAACGTGCTCGACAGCGACAACTACTTCAAGTTGGTAGACCTCGCCATAGAGAACAAGATAAGCCAGATGATGGTGGTGCTCGACGGCATCCTGAACAAGGGATTCGACGGCGGCAACATGATTCAGGGACTCGCCAAGCACGTGAGAAACGTGATGATGGCAAAAGACCCTCAGACCCTGCCTCTGCTGGAAGTAAGCGACGAGCAGAAGGCAAAGTATGCCGAACAGGCGAAGAAGGCGCCTACACCTTTCTTATATAAGGCACTGAAACTGATGAACGAATGCGATGTGCACTATCGCCAGAGTTCGAACAAGCGCCTGCTGGTAGAGCTTACCCTGATACAGATAGGACAGATTACACAACCGGAAGACCAGGACGTGCCTAGTGCGGGGCGTACGCCCCATAGACTAAAATCCCTGTTTCAGAAAATCATTGCCCAGCTTAAGCCTGCTGCTCAGGGTGCAGGTGCCGGGCAAGAGAGCGGAAGCACAGCCTCATCCCCAGAGGGAGAAGCTGCGACTGTCGCTGCGGCTACTTCTGCGCCTACATCAAATATGCAAGGAGGTAGAATCTCCGATTCATCTGCTGCTCCAAATGCTGCTCCTGCAAAGAAGAAGCTGAGCCAGGTGAAACTGAGCGGAATAGGCATGAGTTTTGCCAACCTGAAGAAAACGGAAGAGGCTAGCCGACGCACGTATAATCCTATCGACCAGTTGAAGGACGACCCGAACGCCCAGGCTGCCCATACAGATACGGCTACGGATATCGAATTTACCCAGGAACAGGTGGAAGGACAATGGATAGGCATGTGTCTGAGAATGCAGAACGTGAAGGATTTCATTGGTCTTGCCAACCGCATGAAAGCGGTGGTTCCGAAGATTACTCAATACCCGAATATCGAAGTGGTGGTAGACAACCAGCTGCTGCTCAACGATATTCAGAGCATCAAGGGAAGAATTCTCCAAACCTTCAAGATAGGACTGGGCAACCAATCTGTAACCATCGACTACCGACTGGCAGAAGCCAACGAGGTGACCAAGATTCTCTCGAAACGGGAATTGCTGGACAACCTGATGAAGGAGAACCCAGCCATCGCCAAACTCACCCAGGAGCTGAAGCTAGTCATGGCATAAGCATCATATCAGAAAGGCCCGTCATGGCATAAACCTATATTTTAAAGAAAACAATGGCAAGAAGATTAAGAAAGAAACGCATCGCTATCATACTGATTACGTTCACCGCTATCATAGGATGGACTACGCACAGCTGCGTATCCCGCTGTTCATCATCTGACGAGAAGGCTAAAGCGGATACCCTGCCCAAGGCGCACATCAACGACTCCATCTCGAACGCACTGACCGAGGGAAAGGAATACCACGAGATTGACTCCGTGGTAGAGAGATACCTGAAACGATGGGAAATAAACGGTGCCCAGCTCGTCATCACCCGCAACGACTCCCTGCTCTACGCCCGCGGATTCGGATGGGCTGACAAGGAAAAGGGCATCAAGATGGAGCCTAACATGCTGATGCGATTTGCCTCGGTATCGAAGCTCATCACGGCTGTGGGCATCATGAAACTGCAGGAGATGAAGAAACTGAAGCTGAACGAGAAGGTGTTCGGACCGAAGGGAATCCTCAACGATACCACCTATAACAACGGCATCAAGGACCAGCGATATTACGACATCACCGTGGAGCAGCTGCTTCGCCATCAGGCGGGTTTCAACAACTACGCCGGCGACCCGGTATCTTCCACCCGTTACATCATGATGCAAAACCGCCTCACTACTCCTCCCGACCACAAGACGCTGCTCAGGATTCTGCTGAAGCGCCATCTGGGTTATACGCCAGGGCAGGGCAAATGCTACAGCAACCTGGGCTACATGATTCTTTCGATGGTGATTGAGAAGAAGAGTGGCATGAAATACGAGAACTTCATGCAGAAGTATGTGCTCCAGCCTGCCGGATGCTACGACATGCACATTGCCGGCACTTACTTAAAGGACCGCCGCCCCAACGAGACGAAGTACTACATGCACCAGGGCAGCATCCCTGTGTATGAATACAACAACAGTGGACGACTGGTAGAGAAATGCTATGGAGATACCGACCTTCCACGTCTCTCAGGTGCAGGTGCCTGGTGTGGTTCGACTGCAGAGTTGAGCCGCTTTATTGCCAGCATCGACGGTTTACCACATGTCAAGGATATCCTGAGCAAAAAGAGCATCCAGTTTATGACCACCGAGCAGCCCGACCATCAGTATTCCATCGGCTGGAACTACACGCCGAAGAGCAATCGCCCATGGATTCGCACGGGTTCACTGGCCGGCACATCGGCTCTGGTTCTGAAGTATCCCGACGGTCAGTGCTGGATTCTCATCACGAACACATCCACCTGGAAGGGTCACGGCTTCTCAAACGACAGCATGGCTTTCTTTGAAAAACTAAGACAGAAATACATGCCGAGCATGCCTAAAAAGGATTTGTTCATCTAAGGGGAAGCTGATTCCTCCTAATGGATAGATGAATATAGCCTGAAGAGGAAATATAATTAGCCTTAAGGAGAAATATATTTAGCCTTAAGGGAAAATATATTTAGCCTTAAGGATAGATATTTTTTGCTTTGAGGATAGATATTTTTAGCTTTGAAGGTAGATAGACATTGATGAATAGAAACAAAATAAAAGTCCCTGGAGATGTTTCCATTCTCCAGGGACTTTTATTTTACTTGATTATCTTATCTGTTTTTACTTCAAAATGAAATATGCTTTTTTAGAAAGTATACTTCAAACCAATCTGACCACGCCAGCGGCTGTAGTAATCGCTATAGCTCTTGTAAGCATAAGCACCGGTAAACTGGTAAACACCACCACCCTGATAGTTAACAGGAGAATAGTAGGTGCCGAAGCCATCACCATAGGTATGACCCCAATCCTTGTTCAAGAGGTTGCCCACGTTGAGGATATCGAAAGTCAACTCGATGGAGTTAATCTGACCAGCTACCTTGAAGCTGTACTTCTGACCGAAGTGAACATCGAAATGATGCTCGAATGGCAGGTTATCAGCATAACGCTCGTAGTACTCGCCACGGTGCTTGCTGAGGTAAGAATCCTCTGCAATCCACTTCTTCAACATCTCACGCTGCATCTCCTCGGTGAGCTTATCGCCATGATTATCGCCAAACATGCGCTTGGTGAAGGTATTGTTGTTATACTTGGTTTCCTCGAAACGCATCTTGTCAATCTGTGCATCGGTTGGGATGAAGAACAGGTCATTACCCTTGGAACCATCCTCGTTCACATCACCATAATAATAATAGGTGTAAGGTGAACCGCTCTTAGCCTGGTAGATGACACCCAGGGTTGTCTTCCACTGCTTCTGATGACCGTAGTCGATGTGGTAGTAAGCAGATGCCTGGATGCGGTGAGGCACGTTGTAGGCTGAATTACCCACCTCCAAGTCGTTGCAGTCGCGATGAGTATACTGGTAAGTCCATGAACTCTTAGCCACAGAAGAACCGCCATTGGCAGCACTGCGTGAGCGGGTCCAGGTGTAACTTGCCATCAGGTCGAGACCGAAGTCGAAATGCTTCTCTGCCTTCAGAGAGAGGTTGATGGTATGACCCTTAGAGGTATTACCCAAGGCATAGACACCGGCGATAGGAGTACCCTTCACTACACTCTGATAGAGCGGACGGTTGTCCCACTCGTAACCGTACTTCTGAGAGAAGGTTTCACCACTCTGCTCCTGAGCCAGGTTCTTATAGAGAATATCATTCAATGTCTTTGAGTAGATGGCCTCAGCGGTCCAGTCGATGCCCAACAGTTCAAAGTCGAAACCGAGGTTAAGACGGAGGTTCTGAGCAAACTTAAAGTTCTTGCTGCAAACGGCAACATCCTGGTTACCGGCGCTCACCTTCATCTTATCGGCATTGACATTCTGCTTGCTTGGGTCGAGGATGAGCTCCAAGCCCTTGGTAGAAGAGTTGTTGCTATCGTATGAAGAAAGCTGCAGACCTGTGCCCGAGAAGTTGTTGCTTACCCAAACGAATGGGATGCGACCAGTGAAGACACCTGCACCACCACGGAGGATGAACTTACGGTCGTTGTTGATATCCCAACGGAATCCGACACGTGGAGAGAGCATTGGAGAGAACTTGAGCTTATCGTTGGTCTTCATGCCCCAACCCATCTTCTCTGACAAGGCGTTGAACTCGGCATTCTCCATCGGAGTATCGAAGAACACAGGAATATCCAGACGGAGACCATAGGTAAGAGTGAAATTGTTGCTGGCATTCCACTTATCCTGTGCATAGAAGCCGAACTGACCTGATGAGAACTCAGAAGCCCAGTTAGGGTCGCCGGTTACATCGGTATTAGCCTGTCCGTAACGATACTGGTTCATGTAAGCCTTCTTAGGATCCAATGTTCCAGCCATGTAATCATCGTAATAAGCCTTGAAGTTGTCGTATCCCTTGAAGGTATAAGAACCGAACTTATCAGAGATGAACATGTTCTTGAAATGGTAGAACTCGTTGTGGGTACCGAAGATGAAGGTATGGTTGCCACGGAGCCATGTCAGGTTGTCCTCAATGGTCCAGATGTCCTGGTTCAGATAGTTAGCCTGAGAGTTGCGCTCCGTACCGATGTTCACCGTACCGCTGCCCACACCTGTGATGGAAATCATAGGGAGGTTAGCCTTGATATCACGGCTATCGCGTACTCTTACGAAGCTGACACGGGCCTCATTGCTCACGTTTGGAGAGATACGGCTCTGAAGCTCAGCGATGAACGAGTTGGTATTGCTCTTGAAAGGATAGCTGTAGGCATAGGTGTTCAAGCTGGATGCACTGCCGCCACCACTCAACTGCTCTGCCTTGACCAGACTCCATCGGATGGCAAACTTATTGAACTCGTTGATGTTCCAGTCGAGCTTCAAGCCTGCCTTATCGCTCTTGGTATAGATATCCTGGTTGCTGAAGTAATCGTTGAAAGCCACACCCTGCTTCTCAGCCATCTTCTGCAACATATTCATGATGTCCTTAGCCTGCTCAGTATTCACCTTCGAGTTGCCTGAATCCACGCCATAGAGGTTAGGATATTCCTTGTTGGTACGCTCGTAGTTGGCAAAGAAGAAGAGCTTGTTCTTGATGATAGGTCCACCCAAGGTGACACCCATGTTGTACTGAGTCTGCTTCTGATACTTAGGCGCATAACCCGTGCCATCCAGATAAGGATACTTGGTACCGATGAGGTCCTGGTTGTAGCCATAGTAATAGGCAGAACCATGGAACTTGTTGGTACCGCTCTTGGTGATGGCGTTGATGGCACCACCGGTAAAACCGCTCTGTCGCACATCGAAAGGAGCCACAGAAACCTGAATCTGCTCGATGGTCTCCATAGACACAGGCTGAGCACCCGCCTGACCGCCGTTGTTACCGCTGGAAGCCAGACCAAACACGTCGTTGTTGGCCGCACCATCAATCATGAAGTTGTTGTATCGGTTGTTGGTACCGGCAAACGACATGTTACCCGAATTGGTAACCGTGAGCTGAGGGTTCAAGCGAGCCACATCGGCAATACCGTGGGTGATACTAGGCATATTGTTGATCTGCTCGGCATTCATACTGGTGGCAGCACCTGTACGAGAAGCAGCGAGACCCGCCTTGCCAGCTACCACCACTTCCTGGAGCTGATGCGCATCTTCCTTCAAGGAGAAGGTGAGGTTGGTAGTCTCACCCAAGCTCAGGTTTACATTGTTGACACTCTTGTCCTTGTATCCGATGTAAGATACTTCAACCTTGTATGGTCCACCCGGACGCATACCCTGGATGGTGTAACGGCCATCGATATTCGTCACGGCACGATACACCGTACCTGAAGGCTGGTGAATGGCAGTAACGGTAGCACCGATGACACTCTCATTGTCGGATGTTACCTTACCGCTGATGCCTGATGTGGTAATCTGCGCCATCGCCGTAGAGACAACAAAGGCTAGCAAAACCACTAATAAATGCAATCTTTTCTGCATAGAAATTCAGATAAATTGGTTAATAATAACAGGATTTCATCTTCCCAGAAGACTTACTTAATCCTTTTTATACTTCTTAGCTGCAAATTTAAACAAAATTTTTGAAATAACAAGTTTTTAAGGGAAGAAAATTCGATTAAGATTGGAAAAAGAACCAGAAATGGGTGTTTTGGGATATAAACTGCAGACTATAACTCCCAAATACGCAGACAAAAAAAAGATGCACTCCCCTACTTACTAGAGAAGTGCATCCGATATTTTATGGCTTATCTATTCTTCCTTAAGAACCTTATCCGTTAGTTGAAGATGTAACGGATAGAGAACTGGATAGAATAGGTTGAGTTGAAGCTTGTCAAGTTAGTGTATGTCTTAGACAATACTTCCTTACCATTCTTCTGGAACTGGTAAGCATTTTTCTTAGCGTCATACTTCAAGAGAGACATGTTGTTGACAGTCTTGTAAAGACCCCAGCTGCTGTTGAGCAAGTTGGCAAGGTTCTTGATATCTACACCAAACTGAAGAGTATTCTTCTGACCTGCTACGTTGAGATAGAAGTTCTGGTTGAACTTGAAGTCCAACTGATGATGCCAAGGCATTACAGCACCACCACGCTCAGCATACTCACCCTTGTGATTCTTCAAGTAATCATCCTGGTTGATGTAGTTCCAGAAGTCATTCTTCTGTGCTTCAGCAGTATAGCCACCATAGTCAGCGAATGTCCACTTGTCGAGAGCCTCTCTAGACTCTGGGATGAAGATGAGGTTGTTAGAACCATAGTCACCAACAACGTTGCCAGTCATTATGTATGAGTAGCGTGTGCAGCTATAGCCACCTGCATAACCTATGTTCATGCCCTCGTAGATAAGACCTACCTCAGAACCGAAGTGCTTAGCATAGTCCTTCTTGTAAGAAGCAGAGATGAGCAAACGGTTAGGAGCTACGTATGTACCATAACCCAACTCCTTATCATTGTTACCGTTGATAGAGTAACGGTTGTTATAGTATGCAGAAGAAACCTGGTCGCCTATACCATCACCGTAAGACTTAGCCTTAGAATAGGTGTAAGAAGCAGAGAGGTTCAAACCAAACGCAAACTTCTTAGCCAAAGATGCGGTGATAGAATAGTAGTAAGCCTTGTTACCTGCATTGGTAATTAAGTAAGGATTAATCTTTGACTTTGTATTGCTAGAGAAAGACTTACGAATATCACCAGAGTTAGCTAATTCTATCTTCTTTTCACCATCCCAATAACGGTCCACATTGACAACTGTAGCAGGGTTGAAGTCGCGGCTATAGATACCCTCCAAAGAGAAGTCGATATCATAAGGCAACTTAGCATCCAATGCCAAAGAAGTCTTCCATGTAGCATTCATCTTCAACTTCTTGTCGATGATGGTAGGAGTTTCAGGAGCAGCAGCTTCATCACGATTGACAGCCAAGCCCAACTCCTGGAGTCTCTTAACCTGATCATCACGGTTTACATAGAACTTATCCATCACGTAATCTGCGACAGAATTTGCTGTTTTAGGATAGAAATATGTATACTGACCGCAACCAGAGTTACCTACAGCAGATACGAGCCATACGAATGGCAAACGACCGACGAAATAACCTGTACCACCACGGAGTACAAGCTTGTGATTGCCAAGGATATCCCAGTTGAAACCTACACGAGGAGAAACAGTTAATGGAGCATCTGGCAACTGGTCTGTGGTATACTTGTTCATATTGCCATTATTGTCTTTCCACTCCAATGCAGCAAAATTCTTATTGTAGTTGTTCTTCAACTCTGGGTAGATAGGCAACTCGAAACGCAAACCTGCTGTCAAGCGGAAACGCTCAGAGAAGTTTACCTGATCCTGAATATAAGCAGAGAACTGCTGATACTTCATAGTAGCATTAAACTGACCGCTGCCATCCATAGGGAATGTTACACCATAAGCAGATGGAGCACCGCCAGCCATAAATGCCTCTGGAGAATCGTATACATAGTAACCAGCAGAAGCGGCACCGAAACCGTTCACTGCCTTATTGGTCTCAAACTGAACACCAGCAGTGAAATTCTGGATGCCCATAGTCCAAGAAGCCTCATCAGTAGCTACGAATGTCTTTACCTGACGGAGGTTGCCCTCTGTAAATGGATCAGGACCAAAGCCCATATAGTAAGCACCATCCTTCAAGATATCCACAGTAGGGAATATACCACCTACGTAAGAACGAGGCTCATCCTGATAAGAGTATGTCAAACGGAGCACGTTCTGAACGCCACCCCACTTAGAATTCCACTCACCAGCTAAAGAGGTAAAGTTCTTCACTTCATCATAACGAGAACTCTCGAAATAGAGACCAGCATTGGCTGTACGACCAGACTGGTTCTTGCCACCTGTGATAGAAACGCCATCAGATGTGCCACCAGGATAAATCACATAATCCTTGAATGGAGAGGTTGAGTTAGATGGAGCTTTAGAATTCTTGTCGTGGCTCTTAGAGAAACGCAAGTTGATCTTGTTGTTCTCGTTGATGTTCCAGTCGATACGAGCCAGGAACTTGTATGATGGAGTATCGAGAGAATATCCCTGATAACGACCTGGGTTGTAACCATAGGTCTTGTTGAGGAAGCTGAGCATATTGTCCATATCGCTCTGCAATGGGCGATGAACAGTACCTGATGATGGAGACCACTCATCAGAAGCATTTACACGAGCTGTACCAGAAGGACCTGCAGAGATGTTGCTCTGATATTCACCGTTGGCGAAGAAGAACAACTTATCCTTGATGATAGGACCACCGAAGCTGGCACCCCATGTAGTAGAATGAGACTGGAGACGGTTCAACTCATAATCGCTTACCTTGTTACCACGCAAGTGAGAGTTGGTAGTGTACATATAAGCTGTACCCTTGAAATCATTGGTACCGCTCTTGGTTACGGCGCTGATAGCACCACCTGTAAATCCACTCAAACGAACATCGTATGGAGATGAAGATACTGAAATCTGATCCAATGCATCGAGAGAAATTGGAGATCCGTTACCAGGGAGGTTACCACCAATACCGAAAGCGTTGTTGAACGCAGCACCATCCACAGTAACGTAAGACTGACGGTAGTTACCACCACCTACAGAGAAGCCACTACCTACGTTGGCACCCTGAGGAGTCAACTTCAAGAGGTCGTTCATGCTACGAGATACGGTAGGAACAGCCTCAATCTGGTCGGCATTGATACTTGTTGTAGCACCAGCACGGTCGGTGCGCATGTTGTTGTTGCGATCAGCCACAACCACTACGTCTTCCAACTGAGCAGCATCCTCAGCCAAAGTCTCGTTCAAGACTGTGTTCTGACCAAGAGAAAGAGAAATGCCCTTCACCTGCTTGTTCTTGTAACCCACGTAGGTTACTTCCAGAACATAAGGTCCACCTGGGCGCATACCCTGAATAGAATAGCGACCATCCATGTTGGTCACTGCACGATAGACTGTACCAGAAGGTTGGTGAACAGCCTTGATTGTTGCGCCAATGACATCCTCGCCATTGGCTGTGATTTTTCCACTAACGCTAGATGTTGTAATCTGCGCCATCGCTGTGGATACCATAAAGGCCAGCAAAGCCACTAATAGATGCAATCTTTTCTGCATACCTTTTTTATAAAATTTAAATTAATTGTTTGGGAAATATTCCCTCTTATATCGTTATCGAGTGCAAAATTAAACAAAAAATCCAATATAAGTGTTACAAATGGGTGAATTTTATGCTTTTAAACACAAAAAAAAATCTGCGTTAAGCAAATAACGCAGATTTTCTTTAAATTATTATTTATTTATGGATTTTGCTTATAATATTTTTCACTCCTTTCTCTGCCAGATGCTCATCACCTTGCGGCGGATGGCTACGATGTTCAGAATAGAGACTATCAGGAACAGAACCAAGCCCAGGCAGATGGCTGGGAGCATCGTTCCCTCGTCGAGATCAGGGAAGATGGCTTCGATGAAGTCCATGTAGTAGCCACGCACGAAGAAAAGGATGACCCATGCAATGATGAGAACCACTACATTCAGCGAGATGGTGAGCACCTGATAAGGCTTCGCCACATCGTTAGGACTGTAACCAATGAGCAGCAGGTTCTCCAACTTGGATGAGTTCTTCTGTACCAGCAGATAGATGCTGAGCATGAGGATATAGAAACTCAGGATAGAAATCACCAGTCCGATTATCATTACCAGCGACACCATCATGCGCAGGAAATAGGTGGTTTTCTCGGCATCCAGCTTATCGGTCTCCACCTCGTAGCCGTTATCATCCAAATATTTGGTGATGCTCTCGTCGCCCGGATTTCCTACTTCCACGATCAGGCGGTTAGGGTCGCTCTTCTGGTTAGGTGCGAACTCCTGGTTGCTCCAATCCATGAACGCCTGTGGCACGAGGATGGTGTTGAGGCGTGAAGAGAAACCGATCACCTTTCCTCTGAACTGCTCCTTCTTGCCGCCCGCCTGAATCTGGATGTTGAAATCTATCATTCCCATCAGACCATCGCTTATCTTTGGCAGCGAGTGGCTCTGGGCGAATCCGAAGTTATACATATTAATATAGGTACGCGGAAGGATGATAGGCACTTCCTTGGAACCTGGAGTATATTTCCAGTCCTTGAGCGGCACATCCACGAAACCATCGGGAACACTCTCGAAGAAGAGTTCGCTGTTCAATACATTCACACCATTTACGCCCATCTGGGCATCTACCTTGTATTCGGTGGAGGTAAACTTGCCCACCTTCTTCACGAACTTCTGATCACTTACATCATCTATCTCGGCACCCGAGAAGGTATTTGAGCGACCGCTGATGGTATTTCCCATACCTATCTTCTTGCTCATGATGAGATAGTCGGCTTTCATAAAACTGTCTTCCTGGGTGAAGACAGGCAGCACGTCCTTATAAAACTGGAAACCGAAAAGGACGATGAGCATACCGAAGAGATTGGCAAAGGCAAAGCCTGCAAACTGAGGTATACTGATATGCTGACGAAGTAATTTCCAAACCAAATTCATTTATTATTAACTTTACTAAAGTTTAAACACGTGCTCGTAAGGCAAGTCCATGTGCTTGCCGATGCTGGTTACGATGACGCCAGCCCCCTGCTCCTTCGCCTCTGCCATCATGATTTCGCCCATGATGCGGGAGTTATTGTCGTCGAGGTGACTGATTGGTTCATCGGCGAGGATGAAGTCGAAAGGCTGACAGAGGGCGCGCATCATGGCTACGCGCTGCTGCTGTCCGAACGACATTCTGCCTATCTTAGCATCCACCTTGTCGGCAATGCCGAGCATATCAAACCACTTGAGAATCTGCTCACGGGTCTTGAAGCCCGTAAGCTTATTCTTGATTTCCACGTTCTCCATCGCCGTAAGCTCAGGGAAGAGACGGAGTTCCTGAAAGAGATGACTGATGTGACGCTTTCGCATCTCTACCCAATCAGAAACCTTATAGTTGGCGGTAACATCATGATCAAACATCACGCTTCCGCTGTAGTCGTGACGATAGCCGAGCACATAGCTGCAGAAAGTACTCTTTCCACTGCCACTCTCCGCTTCTACAAGATAAAGATGTCCCTTCTCGAAGGTAACATCCTGCTTCCATATCTCCGAGTTCAGGTCGTCACGCTGGGCGAAAACCTGCGGGAGAACGGAATGAAGCTGAATCTTTTCCACCTTATATTATTTAATGAATAATGTATAATTAATAATGTATCATGTTTAATTGCAGAAGCAACCTTACATGAACCCATTTTTACTTTTTACTTTTTTACCCTTTTACCTTTAAAGTATAGACCACGGAAGTAAGATTTCCGAAGATTGGGGTGAGCAGGCCGGTGACTGTAGAGATGGCATCATCCTTGCCCGTTCCATCACCATTGGAACTCTTGGCTAGATTGATGACCATCGCCAGTTTCTGCCCCACGATGAGCTTCTGAATCTTCGCATCTATCGGATGATTGCTTGCCTTCACGGCATATTGGGCAGAGAGTTCGTCGCTACCGCTGAAGAACTGCTTGTCGTCGGTTACTCCGAAGTAGAAAGAAGTCTTGCCATCGGTATAGAAATAGGCATTCTTGCCCCAGTTGGCAATCTTGGCACCCGGAGGACAGGAAGTCTTCCAATAGTCCACATCACCCAACCATTTGCTATGCGCCAACTTAGCAGCCATCATCATCTTCATGCTTGCATCGCCCAGGGTTGGCATCATGATAGCCATGTCGCCATCCACACTTCGCATGATGTTGTCCATATCCACCGCCTGGTTGATGCCCATTAGGAGAGTCTGCAGACTGCGGTTGCTCTGCATCATCGGCAGGAACTGTTCACCCTTCACATTCATGAAGATACCCGCCAAGGCATCAGCAGGCATCGACTTCACGTAATTGCCCTTGATGGGACGATAGTTCTGAAGAGCCTTCTGAAGTGCCTCATCGATAGACTTATTAAAGGAGAAAGTCTCGCCCTGAATCTGCAGGATGCCCTCCTTCACGTTCATCTCGGCAGCAATAACCACCTGTGAAGGGTCGGTATCCTTAGGAGCACCCAGGGTGAAAGGAGCCACAAACTTTTCCGGCAGAGCCTGCACCTGTGCCACCATCGCCATCGGAGACGAAATACCCGAAAGACGATCGAACATAGGAGAAGCCGTAATGCCATCCTCTTCATCAGCCTTGAGATATTTCACCATCTGCTGCTGCAGCTGAGCCTGGGCATCAGCCACCACAGGACCCATCACGAGGAGAGCCTCATCAGAATATCCTACGAGCCAGGAATTCTTCAACACCGAGAAATGGAAGCCTTTTCGTTCCGTTACTTCGGTGGCAATATGCTTTTTGGCGAGAGTTGCGAGCCAATCAGAAACGCCATCCTCGCTGCTCACCTTGGCACAGAGTCCCAGGTTGCCATCGGCCGTTTCGAAGAGATACAACTTCTCGCTTACATCGATGCCGCAATTATCTACGTCATCTACATGGAGCAAAGTTTTCAGCATGCCCGCCTTATCCTCGTCGCTTTTATCAGCAGTCATCTGCTTCATGTCAACGGAGATAAGGGCAGTACTTTTCTTAGGAATGGCATTGAGGTAATCGCTGCCAGAACAGGAGCTTAGCAATAAGAAAGTTATTGCTAAGCCCATAAAAACTAAGTTCTTATACAATCTTTTCATCACAAAAACTAACACTTATGTATTTTTTCTTATATCATCTTTGTTATAGTCTTCTTGCGATATGCGCCATGTGAACCGCCACCAAGCCCGCCGTTTCCGTGCGAAGTCGGCTGGTTCCCAAGGATACGCTCTCGTAACCATTCTCTAGGGCAAGACGAACCTCATCGATGGAGAAATCGCCTTCCGGCCCTACCAATACCGTAATATCAGCAGAGGATGCATCGTTGCCTTCAGCACTATCAGAGAATGACGAGATTTCCTGGAAGAAGTCTTTCTTCTCTATCTCCTCGTAGCAATGGCAGATGAATTTTCTGCCTGGGCGAGGCGTCTGGATAAACTCCTTGAAGCTCTCCAGTTCGTTGACCACCGGTTTCCAAGCCTTATGACTCTGCTTCACGGCAGATATCACAATCTTGTCGATTCTTGGCGTCTTCACCACCTTGCGTTCAGAAAACTGGCAGTTGAGAAAAGACAGTTCATCGAATCCGATTTCCGTAGCCTTCTCCGCCATCCACTCGATGCGTTCCATCATCTTGGTAGGAGCAATCGCCAGATGGATATGGCCCTTCCAGGCACGCTTCTGCGGCATCGTTTCCTTGATTTCATAGAGACAGCGCTTGCTGGAAGCCGCAGTCACCTCGGCACGATAGAACGCACCTTCCCCATCCATGAGGAAAATCTCGTCACCGCCCTTCAATCTCAGCACACGGAGCGCATGGGTAGCCTCCTCGGCAGGCAATTCCACCTGGGTTGCTGCCTCAGGCACATAGAAATATCTAACCTCTTTCATAGAAATATCTAATCTCTTTCTTTGAAATATCTTATTTCTTTCTTGAAATATCTAATTTCTTTATGTTACTTCTTATTTTTTTCCTCACGGCGCTTCATCTCATCGCGGATGAAGGAAGCACCCTCGTAGTTTTCTTCCTCCACGGCCTTCTCCAACGCCTTCTGCAGCAGAGAATCAGGCAAACTCATGATAGGGAGAGCCACACTCATCACTTCCTTATTAAAAGGTGTAGAAAACTTCTGAAGCACCTCCAGAGGGGCGCACATCTCGAAACCACTTGTCAACGAAAGCAACACGGCTGTTTCCGGAAGAAGTTCATAGCCCTTGCCGGTTATCGTATTTACCAGTTTTGCCTTGAAGCCACGATCTTGAATACCCTCGAACTCAATGCGGTAATGGGTTATTTCCTCATCTTTCAGCACCTGTGTAAACACATCAACCAGATGATTTCGGGTTTCTTCAGCCTTATGCTCATGCCGTTTGATTTCGCTCGCCATCTCCTTAGCCAACACAATAGAGAGCGCACGGGTCTCCGCCATGTCGGTAAGCGTGATTACGCAGGCATCATCTGCCTCTGGAATAGAAAAAGTACCTTTATAAATTAATTTATACATCATTGTTTTGTCTCCTTCTTTGGTCTGAACAATACGGCGAAGGCAACTCCGACCACAAGAGCATAACCTGCGAAGATAAACCAGCAAGTCTGCCAATCGCCCATCAAATATCCATTTTCCCAGTGACAGTAATGGTTAATCACCTGTCCTGCAAGAATTGTGCCAATAGATGCACCCAGGCCATTGGTCATCAGCATGAACAAGCCCTGGGCTGATGCTCTGATCTTAGGCTCGCACTTCTGGTCTACGAAGAGGCCACCCGACACGTTGAAGAAGTCGAAAGCCACACCATAGACGATGCAGGAGAGCACGAAGAGAATGACACCAGGGAATGCAGGGTTGCCCAATCCGAAGAATCCGAAACGGAACACCCATGCAAACATGGCGATAAGCATCACCACCTTGATGCCATAACGCTTCAGGAAGTATGGAATCAGGAGGATGCAGAGTGCCTCTGCCACCTGCGAGATTGACACCAGAAGAGTGGCATTGTTGGCTGCAAATGTATCAAGCATACTAGGATCACCCTTGAAACTGGTGATAAATGGAGTAGCATAACCATTGGTTACCTGCAAACTCATTCCGAGCATACATGAGAAGATGAAGAACAGCGCCATCTCACGACTCTTGAAGAGCTTGAAGGAATCGAAGCCCCAGGTCTCCACCCAACTGCGAGCTTCCTTCTTGACCAGCGGACACTGAGGCAGAGTGAAGCAATAGAGGAAGAGCACGATGCTCAACACACCAGAAACGAGGAACTGGAGGTGGGTATACTGGAACTTATAAGAATTTTCCGAAAAGAGGAACATGAACGAGCCATGATCCCAGGTAGCACAGTTGACAATCCACATGGTGGCAATGAAGCCCACGGTGCCGAAGACTCGGATAGGCGGGAAGTCCTTGATGGTATCCAGCCCATGATTTTTCAGGATGGTGAACGCAGAAGTATTCGACAGTGCCAGCGTAGGCATATAGAAAGCAACGCTGAAGGTATAAACCGTCATGAAGAGAGCCTCATCAGGCATGGCACTCGCCTCTCCCATCAGGAACAGCCCTATCATCGAGAGACCCGCCAGCAGATGGCAATAGCCCAGGAGTCTCTGCGGCTGGATATACTTATCCGCCACAATACCCATCAAGGTAGGCATGAAGATAGATACTATACCCTGAATGGTATAGAACCAGGAGATTTCTGCACCCATTCCGGCCTTGCCGAGATAGTTGCCCATAGAAGTGAGATAGGCTCCCCAAACAGCGAACTCCAGGAAGTTCATCACTGCCAAACGTACTTTTAGATTCATATCCTTAAATTCTTTTTCTTTGGTTTAAATTTATTTTTCTGCAGATTGCATCCTTTCGCTTTTACGGGATTGCATCCTTTCGTTATCAACTGGATTGCTTTGCAGATTATATCTTGCAAAGATACACAAATTATCTTAAAGAACACAGATTTTTGAAGATTTTCCTTCGGAAAGCTAGCTTATTTAACAAATAATATGTAATTTTGCACCCGAAATCAAAATATAAAAGAGATAATGTTAGTAAAGTTTTTCCTTACGTGTAACAAGATTGGTGCCTTTACCCTGGGTGGAGGCTACGCCATGATTCCTATCATGGAACAGGAATTCGTAGATAAGAACCAGTGGATGGACAAACAGGAATTCATGGACATCATGGTGGTGGCTCAAACTACTCCCGGTATCTTCGCTATCGATATGGCTAGCCACATCGGCTACAAACTGAAGGGTGTATGGGGTGGCATAGTGGGTGCCATCGGCATTGCCCTTCCTTCCATCATCGCCATCCTCATCATCGCCATGTTCTTCCAGCAGTTCAAAGACAATTATTGGGTGGGCAAGTTCTTTGCAGGAGTTCGTCCTGCCGTGGTTGCGCTGATTGCAGCTCCTTGCTTCAAGATGGCAAAGACGGCAAACATCAACCGCTACAACATCTGGATACCAGTAGTTTGCTGCCTGCTGATTGCCGCATTCGGCATTTCTCCTATCTATATTATCATTGCAGCCGGCGTGCTGGGATGGCTTTATGGAAAGTTTATAGTTAAAAGTTAATAGTTTATAGTTTTATAATTAGAAAATGCTATTTTTAAAGTTATTCCTGATATTTACCAAGATTGGTACATTTAATTTTGGTGGTGGATATGCGATGCTTTCGCTCATCCACAACGAAACAGTAGTGAAGAACCACTGGCTCACCAATGCCGAGTTTACGGATATTGTGGCTATCAGCCAGTCAACTCCGGGACCTATCGGCATCAACTGTGCCACCTACGTGGGCTACACCGCCTGTCTTCATGCAGGTTATCCTACCTGGGCAGCCTGTTTGGGTTCCTTCCTTGCCTCTCTCTCCATCATGTGGTTGCCATTCATCATCATGATTCTCATCAGCCGTTATCTGATGACCCATAAGGATTCCAAGATTGTGAAGGATATCTTTACCGGACTTCGTCCTGCCATCATCGGACTGATAGCAGCTGCTGCCATACTTCTGATGAATAAAGAGAATTTCGGTTCGCCAACCGACAATCCATTTGCTTTCGGAGCCAGCGTCGCCCTCTTCCTGGGTGCCTTCTATTTCACCAAAGCAAAGAAAGCAAATCCGATTTTGCTGCTTTTCATCTGTGGAATCATTGGGTTGTTTATCTTCTAAACAACCCAAACACCTTCAAATAGGCACAAAAAAAAATTGATTGTCTCACGACAACCAATCTTTTATTAACCTTAATAATCTAATACCATGAAAAACACGATGCAAAGTTACAAATATTCTCGTAACCTGCAATAATTTATTGTAAAAAACTTCAAGTATTTAACTCTCCTTAAAGCTTTTACCATTCCAATTAAACTTTCTTTGCAATTTTATGACATTTACCGTCTTTTTGTCATCTGCCGAAAGCAATGGCGAAGCCAATCGAACCACCAGTGCATTCTCGTTCTGCAAGAGCAAAGCACTCACCATCTTAGGCTCAATCATCGCCTTTAAATCCGCAAAGCGACTTTCGCTCATCGTATCGGGCTTCTGAACGAGCGTTTCCGCCAAATCTTCCATGCGCTTGCCACCCAAGAACGGGTTTGCATCAAGTGCCTTCCATTCTTGATTAAAGAAATAGAGTTCACTCTCCTTCTCTGGTCCGGCGAACGATTTGACCACACAGAGCACCGAGTCGCCATTTTCCATTGGCAACTTCTTCATCTGCAAAGTAGAAACCTTGCTCATACGCACCTGCACGAAGTCCTGGGTCAACGTATCCATCACGCTCACCTCCCCCAGCAGGTTCTTCACCTCAGCCTTCACTCCCATCTCCTGCAACTCAGCAAATTCCAGTCGCATGTTACTGTTGAGAGTAGGCGTCATCGAATCGGGCATTGAAACCAGCAAGTCCTTCATCGACTTGGCTTCCATGCCCAAGCTTGCCATCATCAGGCAAGCGAATAATATATATTTTATCTTCTTCATCACTACAATTCCTTAGACCACTTCTTTCCCCAAGGAGTAAAGAGCCAAATCAAAAATGCCGTAGCCGGAACTAAGCATATTGCGAAAGTTAAAGCCAATGTATTCATTTTTGAAGCCTTTAAATTATTTACTAAATTTCGCAAGTAAGCCCCATACGCCCTGAAAGGGCAGAAGCTCCTAGCCCAGGGCAACACCCTGGGGATAATATAGAGATGGTAATTACGCCCTGTAAGGGCAAAAGCTTCCATACTGCAGCTATATTTTTAAAGCTTTTGCCCTTACAGGGCGCGGAGCTACAACAACTATTACCCAGGGCGCTGCCCTGGGCTAGGAGCTTCTGCCCTTTCAGGGCGTGCCGGGAAATCGTCGCATAAATCATTACCAATCCTTCCATATTTCTCTATTTTCCGACAAAAGTACAGAAAATAATTGTAATCTGCAAGTTTTTTCGTGTTTTTCTATCCAACAATCGCTAAAAAAGCGAAAAAGAGGAAAGTGTTCTCTCATGGAAACACTTTCCTCTCAAATTATCTAATTCATTAATCGTACTATCTTAACGATAGAGGGATTTACTCCTCTACAGCAGCCTGCGCCGCAGCCAAACGTGCGATAGGCACGCGGAATGGAGAGCATGAAGCATAGTTCATACCAACCTTAGCGCAGAACTTAACTGATGAAGGCTCACCACCGTGCTCACCGCAGATACCTGTGCGGAGGTTAGGACGGGTAGCACGACCATTCTCTACTGCCATCTTGATGAGCTGACCAACACCCTCCTGGTCGAGAACCTGGAATGGGTCAACCTTCAAGATCTTCTTCTCCATGTATGCAGGGAGGAATGAAGCGATGTCGTCACGAGAGTAACCGAAGGTCATCTGTGTCAAGTCGTTAGTACCGAATGAGAAGTACTGAGCCTCCTCTGCAATCTGACCTGCAGTAAGGGCAGCACGAGGAATCTCAATCATGGTACCAATCTCGAACTCAACCTCTACGCCGTACTCGATGAATACTTCCTTAGAAGTAGCGAGGATGATAGCCTTCTGCTGCTTGAGCTCCTGAACAGTACCGATAAGAGGAACCATAATCTCTGGACATGGATTATAACCCTCCTTCTTCAACTCGCAAGCTGCACCGAGGATGGCGCGAGTCTGCATAGCTGTAATCTCTGGGAATGTGATACCGAGACGGCAACCACGGTGACCGAGCATAGGGTTGTTCTCTGCCAGAGAGTTCACACGCTTCTTGATTTCCTCTACGCTTACGCCCATCTCCTTAGCCATAGTCTCCTGACCAGCCTTATCGTGAGGTACGAACTCGTGGAGAGGTGGGTCGAGCAAGCGGATGTTCACGTGGCAGCCATCCATAGCCTTGAGGATGCCGTAGAAGTCAGCCTTCTGATATGGGAGGAGCTTGGCAAGAGCCTTCTCACGACCCTCAACAGAGTCTGCCAGAATCATCTCACGCATGGCAACAATCTTCTGATCATCGAAGAACATGTGCTCTGTACGTGTCAAACCGATACCCTTGGCACCGAATGCACGAGCTACCTCAGCATCGTGTGGAGTATCTGCATTGGTACGGATCTCCATCTTTGTATATTTGTCGCAGAGGTCCATCAGCTCCTTGAAGTCGCCTGAAAGCTCTGCAGCCTTTGTCTCAATCTGTCCTGCGTAAACCTGACCTGTAGTACCGTTCAGAGAGATGTAGTCACCCTCCTTGTAAACTACGCCCTCAATCTCAACAGTCTTAGTCTTGTAGTCAACGTTGATAGAGCCAGCACCAGATACGCAGCACTTACCCATACCACGAGCCACAACGGCAGCGTGAGAAGTCATACCACCACGAGCGGTAAGGATACCCTCGGCAGCAGACATACCTGCGAGGTCTTCAGGAGATGTCTCGATACGAACCATGATCACCTTCTTGCCATCCTCGTGCCACTCCTGAGCATCGTCAGCGTGGAATACGATCTGACCGCAGGCAGCACCTGGAGAAGCAGGGAGACCCTGAGTGATGACCTTAGCTTTAGAGAGAGCCAGCTTATCGAATACTGGGTGCAAAAGCTCATCGAGCTTCTGAGGCTCACAGCGGAGGATAGCAGTCTTCTCATCAATCATACCTTCGTGGAGGAGATCCATAGCAATCTTCACCATAGCGGTACCTGTACGCTTACCGTTACGTGTCTGGAGGAACCAGAGCTTGCCTTCCTGTACGGTGAACTCCATATCCTGCATATCGTGATAGTGGTGCTCCAGCTTATCCTGGAGAGCGTCGAGTTCCTTATAGAGTTCAGGCATAGCCTCTTCCATAGAAGGATACTTAGCTACGCGCTCCTCCTCAGAAATACCTGCACGCTCAGCCCAGCGCTGAGAACCGATTTTTGTAATCTGCTGTGGTGTACGGATACCAGCTACAACGTCCTCACCCTGTGCATTGATCAGGTACTCACCATTGAAGAGGTTTTCACCATTACCAGCGTCACGAGAGAAGCAAACACCTGTAGCAGATGTCTCACCCATATTACCGAATACCATCGCCATCACAGAAACGGCTGTACCCCACTCATCAGGAATACCTTCCATCTTGCGATAGAGGATAGCACGCTCGTTCATCCAAGAACGGAACACGGCGCAGATAGCACCCCAAAGCTGATCGATAGGATTGGTTGGGAAATCCTGACCAGTCTGCTCCTTGATAGCTGCCTTGAAGAGCTCAACGAGTTTCTTGAGAGACTCTACAGAGAGGTCCTTATCGAGAACCACACCCTGCTCTTCCTTCACCTTTTCGATGATTGCCTCGAATGGGTCGATATCTTCCTTGTTTACAGGCTTCAATCCCATTACCACATCACCATACATCTGTACGAAACGGCGATATGAGTCGTAAACAAAGTGAGGATTGCCGGTCTTCTTAACCAAGCCCTCAGCCACTTCGTCATTCAAACCGAGGTTGAGGATCGTATCCATCATACCTGGCATAGAAGCACGAGCTCCAGAACGAACAGATACGAGAAGAGGATTCTCTACAGAACCGAACTTGCTGTTCATCAAAGCCTCTGTATGAGCCACTGCAGCCATCACCTCGTCCTGAAGGAGTTCCTTGATTTTCTCCTCACCTACCTCATAATATTCATTACAGGTATCAGTTGTGATGGTGAAACCTGGAGGAACAGGAACACCAATAAGATTCATCTCGGCGAGGTTTGCACCCTTACCGCCAAGAACTTCACGCATCTTCGCATTTCCTTCGGCTTGTCCATTGCCGAACGTATAAACTCTTTTTTCGTTCATATTTTATAGGTTCAAAAATATTATATTATTTTAGTTATTACCAATTCTTAGTTGATGATGCAAATATACGACAATAATTTGAAACCACCAAACTTTTATACTCTTTTTTGCTATCCCGAGATTACATTTTAAACTGTTGTCGCACACACGGGGATATTTTTAACAATCCCCAAGAAAAAAGTGAGAAATGTAAGAAATTTAAAAGCAGGCCAAGTTGGCGATTCCCAAAAACATCATGTTGCAGAGGTGCAGGTCACACCAACAGACAGCCATACTATCCCAAGCAACCAATATAACACAGCCCATACTATCCCAAGCAACCAATATAATAATGTACGCGCGTAAAAGGTACCAGATTAAAAATATTCGGGGCAAATCTTTCATTTCTCGCAAAAATGTAGTAACTTTGCAGCCATAAAGAAATACAAAACATTATTATGGCAAGAAAACGTAAACCATTACCGCTTTTGGAGAACATCACCATTGAGGCAGTAGCTGCCGAGGGTAAGTGCATCACTCGCGTAGATGACCAGGTCATCTTCGTGCCTTTCTGCGTGCCTGGCGATGTGGTAGATTTGCAGGTAGTTAAGAAAAAACATAAGTATTGCGAGGCGAAGGTAGTTCGCTTCATCAAGAAGAGCGACGTAAGACAGGAGCCTATGTGCGAGCACTTCGGCATCTGTGGCGGTTGCAAATGGCAGAACCTCCCTTACAAGGAGCAGATCAAGGCGAAGCAGAAGCAGGTGGAAGACCAGCTCACCCGCATCGGCAAGATTGAGCTTCCTGAGTTCCGCCCTATCATGGGCAGCGTGAAGACCCAGGAGTATAGAAACAAGATTGAGTTCGGATGCAGCAACAAACGCTGGTTCACCGCCGAGGAGCTGGCCCAGCTGCCTCAGAAAGAAGAAGAAACCATCACTTCCCTCAAGGAGCGCCACGCCCAGAACGCCATCGGTTTCCATATCACCGGTGCCTTCGATAAGATTTACCCTATCAAGAAGTGCTGGCTGATGGACGACCTCTGCAACGAAATCCGCAACTTCGTTTTCGAATACGCTGATTCTCACGACTATACCTTCTACGACCTGCGTGAGCAGCATGGATTGCTCCGCAATATGATGATTCGTAATTCAAACACTGGCGAGTGGATGGTCGTGTTCCAGTTCCATTATGACGAGGAGGGTGATGAGCAGAGAGCATTGGAACTGATGCAGCAGGTGGCTGACAAGTTCCCTCAGATTTCATCGCTCATGTATGTGGACAACCAGAAGGGAAATGACACCATCAACGACCTGGACCTCATCCTCTTCAAGGGCAACGACCACATCTTCGAGCTGATGGAGGATTTGAAGTTCAAGGTGGGTCCAAAGAGTTTCTATCAGACTAACACCGAGCAGGCTTACCACCTTTATTGCGTGGCTCGAGAGTTTGCCAACCTCACCGGAAACGAGTTGGTCTACGACCTCTACACCGGCACGGGAACCATCGCCAACTTCGTGGCTCACAAGGCAAAGAAGGTAATCGGTATCGAGTACGTACCAGAGGCCATAGAGGACGCAAAGGTGAATTCTCAGGTGAACAACATCGAGAATACCCTCTTCTATGCAGGCGACATGAAGGATATTCTGACCAACGAATTCATCGCCCAGCACGGTCGCCCAGACGTCATCATCACCGACCCTCCACGTGCCGGAATGCATCCTGATGTAGTGAACGTAATCCTGAATGCGGCTCCTAACCGCATTGTGTATGTAAGTTGCAACCCTGCTACCCAGGCTCGCGACCTGCAGTTGATGGACGACCACTACAAGGTGGCTGCCGTTCAGCCGGTAGATATGTTCCCTCATACTCCTCACGTAGAGAACGTCGTTTTGCTCGAGAAGCGCAGCGATGCTGAAATCAAGCAGAAGAAGAAGGAGCGCAGAGAGCGAGAGAAGGCGATAGCAGAAGCCAAGGCTGCCAAGGAGGCAGAAAAGCTTGCATTGGAAGCTGCTAAAGCGGAAGACTTGACTGCAGAGGAGCTCGCTGCTAAGAAATAAACCTAAAAACAAAATAGAAATAAGATGAAAAAAGGTATCATCCTGGCGCTCATGGCTTTGACCACGGTCTCTGCCAGCGCCCAAAAGAAGCAGGCCATCGAATTGCCTTCATGGTTGAGCAATGTAAAATTGTCGGGATATGGCATGATCCAGTATCAGTACAGCGGACAGAAGAATGCGGAATCCAACTCGTTCAACATCCGAATGGGCCGTATCGCCTTGGAGGGTCGCATTGCAGACGACTTCTACTGGAAGACTCAGATTCAGTTTAACGGCAACACCTCCAACCTGGGTTCAAGCCCGAGAATGGTGGATCTGTTTGCTGAATGGCAGAAGTATGAGTACTTCAAGGTAAAGATTGGTCAGTTCAAGAACCCATTCACCTTTGAGAATCCGATGCACCCTATCGACCAGGGCTTCATGGGATACTCTCAGAACGTGAGCAAGCTGGCTGGCTTCAGCGACCGTGCCGGCGAACACGCCTCCAATGGTCGTGACATCGGTTTACAGCTCCAGGGTGATTTCCTCAAGAATGCCAACGGCAGAAACCTGCTGCACTATCAGATTGGTGTATTCAACGGACAGGGAACCAATACCAAGGACGTTGACCAGCAGAAGAATGTGATTGGTGGTGTATGGGTAATGCCAGTAAGCGGCATGCGCATCGGTGCCTTCGGCTGGACAGGCTCTTACGCAAGAAAGGGAACATGGACCGACGAGCATGATGCCTCCTATACTGCCGACATTCAGAAACGCTCTGGCGTTCGCAAGCTCAGCCAGAACCGCTACGCCTTCTCCTTCGAATACAAGAAAGACGGCTGGACCGTACGTTCTGAGTATATCCACTCTACCGGCAAGGCTTTTGACAAGAGCATCACCAACTTCAACGATGCCAACGCCAAGGACTGCAATCTGAATGCAAAAATCGGCGACAAGGCACAGGGTGTATACGGATTGGTCATCGCCCCATTGGCACAGCTGCCAAAGAACAGCCGAATCGACATCAAGGCACGTTACGACATGTATCAGCCTAACGGCAAGAGCAACATGCAGAAAACCCAGTATGAGGCTGGCTTGAACTTCCACATCGGCAAGCGAATCACCATCCTCACCGAGTATGCGCTGGTCAACGACAAGACCCTTGCCAAGCACAATTACTCCATGGCAGATGCTGAGTTCTGCTTCCGCTTCTAACAGATACAGCAAGAGGGTGTGTCATAAGCCACATCCCATACGCCCTGAAAGGGCAGAAGCTCTTAGCCCAGGGTAACACCCTGGGTATTATGGACATATACAATACCGCCCTGTAAGGGCAAAAGCTTTCTTATATTTTTAAAGCTTTTGCCCTTACAGGGCGGCATTGTTGATTGCGGCTTTTAACCCAGGGTGTTGCCCTGGGCTGGGAGCTTCTGCCCTTTCAGGGCGTATGGGGCAAACCGTCACAGGGCGTGCGGGGCGAATTTTTCTAGAAAGAGTAAGAGAATCCGATAGACATGAATTCCTTAAACTGCCAATAGCTGTCACCATCCTTACGCTTCGCACCATCGTCGAAACGAGGATAGAGGAAGATATTCGATGAAATATAGCGGTTGAACTGGAAGGTGAGCGTGTTCTCCCACTCTATCTCAGCGCGTTTATAAGTAGTATATCCCCAAAGACGGGTCTTCCACTTCAAATTATCCATCACCTGCCAGGTCAAATCGAAGGTACACTCCGAACCGTAATCGGTCATCCCGTGCTCACCCTCCTTCAAACCATATCTTGTAGCAAGCTGCTCACGACCCACATACTTCCAGTTGAGCGCCAGAGGAGCCAGATGGGCACTACCCTTCAACCTGTGGTTGAGCCAATCCACCGAATAATCCATACCGACAGAGAGATTCAGATTGAATGGCGAGAAGAAATCGGAATAAACAAACTTATCATTGCTCTTGTAGCCATGGGCAAACTGCGTCTGCGCCACCATCTGAATGGTATAATACCATTTGCGGGAAGCCTGGAGTCCCAACTTGCTGGTGTATCGGATCAAGTCGTCGGAAGTCTTCAGGCTGTGCACGGAATCTCCTTTGGAAGTCTGATAGCCCAATCTCATCTCCAGCTTGTTCTCCCACTTCACTTTCTGCTTGTTGTTATAGTTGGCCTGCATGGTAAGTCGACCCAGCAGCGAATAGTTGCTCTCGCCACCCTTATACCAGTTGTCCGACACGTAGTTCTGGAGGAACTGCAGATAGTAATCGCCTGCGAAAGTCCAGAAGTTAGGTCGGAAGATGACGATGTCCATCGGTGCCGCATCCGGTTCAATTGCCTTCGGTGCCACATCCTCAATGATGTCGCGCTTCTGCTTCTTGTTTCTGTTGTCAGCCACAATAGGTGCGCCCACCTCTTCCAGATGGCGCTGGGTCACCTTCACCAGATCTGGGCGTCGCAGATAGATATCCAGCAAGGCAGCATCCAGTTCCACATCCAGCGAATCACCCACTCCAGCCTGAGGCTTCAATCGCAGGAATCGATTGGCAGGCGAGCGATAGAACGTGAGCGGAGTAAAGAGCTTGGCAAACCTGGAATCATCAGAATCCATCCTGACGGGCTGGATGGAATCGATACGGGCACGCAGAGCCGACAGAGAATCAGCATAACTCTCTGCCAGGGTTGGCTCCATCACTTTCACAGTATCTTTTTTCACCACTGTGCGCTTGTGCAGGCGTTGTGCTTCTACCGAAACAGCCCCTGCAATAATCGTCAAAACGAGTAGTCCTAATCTTATTTTCATACCTTATTTTATCTATTCGGGCACAAAGGTAATAAATAATTCATAAATCCAAGGGCTTTATCCCAAATAATTTTGGTATTTCGCAAAAATATCGTAACTTTGCACCCAAAATTATTCTAATTTAAATTATATATATCGTGGCTGAAACAAAGTACATCTTCGTTACCGGTGGTGTGGTTTCTTCTTTGGGTAAAGGAATCATATCTTCATCCATCGGTAAACTTCTTCAAGCAAGAGGTTACAACATTACTATCCAAAAGTTTGACCCATACATCAACATCGACCCGGGTACGCTGAACCCGTATGAGCATGGTGAGTGCTACGTAACGGTAGATGGTATGGAGACCGACCTCGACCTCGGACACTACGAGCGATTCACCGGTATTCAGACTACAAAAGCGAATTCTCTCACCACAGGTCGTATCTATAAGGCAGTCATTGACAAGGAACGTCGTGGCGACTATCTCGGCAAGACCATCCAGGTGGTGCCTCACATCACCGACGAGATCAAGCGCAACGTGAAGCTGCTCGGCAAGAAGTATCACTATGACTTCGTGATTACCGAGATTGGCGGAACCATCGGCGACATCGAGAGTGCCCCATATATGGAAGCTATCCGACAGCTGAAATGGGAGCTGGGCAAGAACGCCGTCAATGTGCACCTCACCTATGTGCCTTATCTGAAGGCTGCAGGCGAGTTGAAGACAAAGCCTACCCAGCACTCCGTGAAGGAACTGCAGAGCGTAGGTATTCAGCCAGATGTTCTGATTCTCCGCACCGAGAAGCATCTCGAAGAGGGAATCCTGAAGAAGGTGGCTAGCTTCTGCAACGTGGATTTAGACTGCGTAATCCAGAGCGAAGACCTTCCTAGCATCTACGAGGTGCCTGTAAACATGCAGAACCAGGGCCTCGACACCGCCATCCTCCGCAAGATGGGCGAGCCTATCGGCGAGAAGCCTGCACTGGGTCCTTGGAGAGCTTTCCTCGACCGCAGAAACAAGGCTACAGAGGTGGTAAACATCGGTCTCGTAGGAAAATACGACCTGCAGGATGCCTACAAGAGTATCCGCGAGAGCCTCTCGCATGCCGGCACCTACAACGACCACAAGGTGAAGATTACATTCATCAACTCAGAATATCTCACAGAAGAGAACGTGGCTGAACAGCTGAAGGGTCAGGACGGTATCGTCATCTGTCCAGGATTCGGCCAGCGAGGCATCGAGGGCAAGATCATCGCTGCCCACTATACCCGCACCCACGACATCCCTACCTTCGGCATCTGCCTGGGTATGCAGATGATAGTCATCGAGTTTGCCCGCAACGTATTGGGTTACAAGGATGCCAACTCACGCGAGATGGACGAGAAGACTCCACACAATGTCATCGACATCATGGAGGAGCAGAAGAACATATCAAACATGGGTGGAACCATGCGACTCGGCGCCTACGAGTGCCTGCTGAAGCAGGGCAGTCGCGTGTTCAACATCTATAAGAAGGAGCATATCCAGGAGCGCCACCGCCACCGCTATGAGTTCAACAACGAATTCCTGAAGGAATACGAGAAGCATGGCATGATGTGCGTAGGCCGCAACCCAGAGAGCGACCTGGTAGAAATCGTGGAGATTCCGGGCTTGAAGTGGTATATAGGAACACAGTATCACCCAGAATACCAGAGCACGGTTTTGAAACCACACCCACTGTTTGTTGACTTTGTAAAGACCGCCATCGCTAACAAGAAATAGCAGGAAAAGAGCTAAGATTCTGCTGCATTCATCATGAAAAAGCGGATGGCTGTCTCTTCAGACAGCAGAAAGGCATAGAGTTTGCTGTCTCTTCAGAGAAAATAAAACAATAAAAATAAGAATGAATAAAAACAACATTTTCGGTTTCCTCCTGATTGCCGTAGTGCTGATAGGTTTCAGCTGGTACAACCAGCCATCAGCCGAAGAACAGAGAACGGCATTCGTTCAGGACTCCATCGCCAAGGCTAAGCATGCCGAGATGGAAAAAGCAAGCAAGGCTGCCGCTGATAAGCGCCAGGCTGATGCAAAAGCAAAAATCGAGGCAGACTCTACCGCCCTCTTCTACTCGGCTTTGAAGGGACAGGCTAAGACTGTAACGCTCGAAAACGAGAAAGTGGCGCTTACTCTTAACACCAAGGGTGGCACTGTAGAGAAAGCTGTAATCAAGGGGTATGTGGGTCACAACCTCCAGGTGAAAGATGGTTCTGCCGACCAGAAGGACGTTACGCTCTTCGACGGCAAAGACCAGTGCCTCAAGTTCATGCTCGAGGCAAAGGAAGCAAACATCATTACCAGCGACCTCTACTTCACTCCATCCAACGTTACCAAGAACTCTGTAACCATGACTGCTGTGGCTGCCCCTGGCAAGACCCTCAGCATGACTTACACCCTGGGCAAGGGCTACATGCTCCACATGAGCCTACAGGCTGAGGGAATGTCTGGTCTGTTCTCACCAAACTGCAACAAGATGAGCATCGACTGGAGCGACAAGGCGCGCCAGCAGGAGCGTGGC
>ERZ1026862.185-NODE-185-length-40621-cov-10.174802_pt1 | contig 40621 bp, 29 predicted proteins | sample MGYA00380161_ERZ1026862 | MGnify/ENA primary metagenome ERZ1026862 (study PRJEB33269, sample SAMEA4719797) | human gut metagenome | biome: human-associated habitat; feature: organic feature; material: feces | place: Cameroon | collected 2013-10 ... | reverse complement strand
TTAGCTCGTTTTACCCTATTTTTTTTACGCAATCCTTATCCCGAACTCGCGTTAACAGTCTATCTTTATACCTTTCTGGTTTATTACCACAGGATCTGATTACGACAAGCTTTTTCTTGTCTTTCGAATATAGTGTGCTGGGATATTTACTTTGGATTGGTTCAAAGTCGTTTATGTCCTCACCAATCAAGCGTAACTGTTCTTCGATTGATTGTGCCTTTAATTTTTTAGGTTGATTAAGATTGCTCATATTTGTTTGTTTAATGGATGCTGTTCATTGATTTTTGCAGAAAGGTCCTATCCTTCACTATCCTCAGCGTGTAAAATATCAAGCACCTGTTGAAGTGTGTATGCCTGATGCATGTGCTTTGCCTCGGTATAGCGTTGATTGATAGCCATGAATGGTCGCCAATGGTCTATAAATGAATGCACGCTTACCGATTCAATTCTGCCGTCCTCGTAAACTTCAGCACAGCAGTTGGCTCCGCTCAACGGACTACCTGACAAGTAAAATACAAGACTTCGATTGCCCTCATCGTCAGTGCGCAAAGCTCTTGCACATTCGTTCCACCATTCCAGGTATATGCCTATTGTCGGATTGCGGAACCCCGATGTCCCAGTATAAGCAAGTCCGTTATGTACAGCTACAGGAGCAAGAAACATCCTGCTGTCACGCATAATGCGCTCACTATGTGCCAACAGATAGAAAGCGTTGTCAGTGAATAGCTTCTTTTGTTGTTGTTCCAATTCTTCAGTTGGGGCTATTGGGGCTTTTGCTTTTCCTTTGTATGGCTTTTTATTGCCAATACTCAAATACTTTCCTGTAGCATCCAACTGCATTTTGTCGGGTTCAATGTCGCAAGGTTGCGATTCTTTTGGAAAACACTCAAGCACAGCGCCATTCATTATGGTAATGCTGTTTTCTGTAGGTTCTGTATTGCTGTGTGTCATGTGTGAAATGGTTTAAGAAATGAATTTTTTAAAAGTCAGCAAGCCGACTATTGTTAACACTTTACGAAAGCCGATTTTTAAGATGCAAACTCTTACAAATGAGTTTTTGCATGAGCCTCTCCATTTAACAGCAAAACGAACTTTGTTTTTTTGTAAAGCCATCGTGTACAACTTTAAGACCCATTTTTCGTTTCGTATGTATTATATAGTAAAGTTGGAGGATTTTTTTAAATAATTAGTAAGCCAAATTGGGCCAATTTGGAAAAAAAGTGTTTTTTGCATGAAAATCACTCTTTCGAATGAACTTTTTCCTATTATTTTACCCTTGGATTTTAGGCGGTCGAAAATTCCGATATCATTCCGATATCATTCCGAAGGCATCCAGAAGGCATTCCGACTTCCAAACGTGATCAAATTTTAGGGATTTAACCCACCCGAAAAAAATGTTCTAAACCACGGATGATTCACTATTCACGTATTATCTGCTGCATGAATTTGTGCATAACTTTGATGGTTTTTAAACACCTTACCTCAAATCTCCATGTCAAAAGTTAGCAACGTATGTTTTTTCTATCCTTATCTCCTTAAAAAATCAAAAGAAAAAGAATATCAGGCACTTTTGTCTGTGTGTGACTTTCATTTTGTCAGCATTTATGCGTAACTTTGCACCGTTTTGGCTGATAATTAAGCAATCAAGCCAACATGCCGAAAGTTATTGGCACAGATCAACCCTAAAGAAAATAATAAGAAAAAATAGACAATGAACAAGAAATTGTTGCTTGCCGCAGGTTTGGCACTTATGTCAGCTGCTGCCTCGGCGCAAGAAGTGAAATTCTACAACACGGGTCGCAAATGGAACTCGTCGTTCGATGCTTTGCTCAATGGCAATAGCATTCATCGTGTAACGCGAAAGGGTGCAGAAACTGTCAGTCCTGAAACGAATCTTCAACTCCAGGTTACAACCATCGTGGGCGGTGCTGAGGTTGTGGCAGATTTTGCCATTGCCGAAGGCTATCAGGCAGAAGCACCAACCGACCAGTTGGCAGTGATTACAGCCCCCGCAAGTTTTATTAAGACTTTGGCTGCACGTAGCGAGGTGCTCTATGTGAACAAGAGCGAGCAACTTTTTCCGACCATGCATTTGGTACGTACCGAAACGGGTGTGACCAAGGTGACTGAGGGCGCAGGACTCGACACTCCCTACGATGGCACGGGTGTGGTCGTGGGTGTGATAGACCAAGGTTTTGAGTTTAAGCATCCTGCATTCTTGAACGCTTGCAAAAAGTGGGGTAGCAGTGCTACATCAGGTATGCTGAAAAACTCTGCTCCCTTTAACGACCCTAATGACAACGAAGGACATGCCACACACGTAGCCAACATTGCCGTAGGACGTAAGGTTGAAGGTTGCAACTATTATGGTGTGGCAACCGGTGCCGAACTCTTGCCTATGATGTCGAACTTGTCTACTTCGTCGACCATGGCACAAGCTGCAGCTATTAAAAAGTATGCTGAGGGTGAGGGCAAACCTTGGGTCATCAACATGAGCTTTGGTTCAAACTCAGGTCCGCACGATGGTAGCACAGATACCGATCAAAACATGGATAAACTCAGCACAAAGGGTGGTATTTTGGTAGGTGCTATGGGTAACTCGGGTGCCGAGAAACTCCACGTGATGCACAAATTCACAGAAGATGGCGAAAAGGCTTATTTCTACATTAAACTCGACGACCAACTCAACACTAACAGCGTGGTTTATTCAGAGGTGTGGTCTGCACAAGAGGGCGAAGACTTGTTCACCATTCGTCCTGCCGTGTTGTCGCGTGGTCAAATTTATTATCCCACAGACGTGCAGTTAAATGGTTCTGGTCAGGTCTTAGAGGCAGAGGTGTCTCCTTTCAACAACCGTCAGTATGCTAAATACTCAGGCTACTTTAAGCAGTTGCTCACCAAGATGGGACTGACAACAGGCGAGTTCGTGTGGGAGGTTAAAGGTAAGGCTGGTGCCGAATGCCACGCTTGGCTTAACACCGACTTGGCAGCAGGCTCGTTTGCCAAGATTAAGATAACAATGGATGACAAGGTTTACACCACCCCCGAGGGCGACGGAAACTATGCCACAGGTGCGGGTGCAGCAAGTATTCCGAGTTCAATTTCGGTAGCCTCTTATAACAATGCTACAAGCTTCACCTCGCTGAGTGGTAACTCTTATTCATACGCAAGCTTTGTGGGCGAAGTTGCCGACGTTAGCAAATTCTCAAGTCGTGGTCCTTCGCTCAGCACCGACCCCAAGGCATTGCCTACGCCTACGATTGCAGCCCCTGGTGGTGTGGTGATTTCGGCTTTCTCGAAGAAGTCAAAATCGTTTAGCACAGATGCGGCTGAGAATGTATTGAAGGTAACGAGTGGTGGTAACCCCTTCTATTATGGTGTGATGAGTGGTACGTCGATGGCAACTCCTGTTGTGACGGGTATTATTGCTTTGTGGTTGCAAGCCAACCCCGAGCTTACGAGTGACGATGTGGCTGCTATTTTGCAAAAAACGGCTCGTAAGGATAGTTACACCGGTCGTAATCTTACGTGGAGCAAAGAATGGGGTTATGGCAAGATTGATGCTTACGAGGGCTTGAAAGAAGCGATTCGTATGCGCCCAGATGGTGTGAACCAAACACTGAATAGTGCAGCTCCTGTAACTTTGCAGAAGGGCAACGATGCATGGAAGGTGCTCTTTAATAACGATGAGAGCTATGCCAATGTGCGTGTAATTGCAGCTAACGGTCAGGTGGCTTATGCCCAACATGTAGTTGCTCCGCAACATGGCGATGAATTGGTGGTGAATACACAGACACTTGCACCGGGTGTGTATGTGTTCCAAGTGAGCACTACTGCAAGCACTGTGACTCGCAAGATGATTGTGAAGTAAGGACTTAAATTAACGCATTATAAATGACAAAGGAGGCAAAATTGTTTCGGCAATTTTGTCTCCTTTGTTTTGATAAGGGGGTATATTCCTTAATTTAATCCAGGTTCACTAATCAAACACAGGGCTTTACTGGTGTTCCTTAATCCTTCCCCTTATTTGCATTTAGCAAATGCTGCTCATACAATTCGTCGATAATACCATCAGCCAAGCCTATAATGGGCACATGGATGTAGGAGGCATTGACAATGTGGGCTACGCGCAGAAAAATTTCGGCAGCAGGCACAATTACGTCTGCACGGTCTTCCTTCAAGGCGTATTGAGCCATACGCTCTTCTACGGTCAGGGTGTTGAGCTGATTGTAGACGGCTTGCACAGAACTGATGGGCATACGTTGTTCGGCTGTGTTTTTAACTGCTGCCATGCGATAAATTTTATTGATGTTGCCACCCGAACCGATAATATTGATGGGTTTGTCGGTGAGGGTGAGCATGGTGTGTAAATCATCTTGCATGCGTGCCCATTCGTCGTCGCGCACCTTGCCCGTGAGCAAACGCACCGTACCAATATTATACGACACAGAACTTTGCAGCTCACCATCCATTAAAAAGTTGATTTCAGTAGAACCACCTCCTACATCGACATAGAGGTAAGCCCCCTTGCGGTCTTCCATACACTCAAGGTGGTTGCTATAAATGATGCGTGCCTCTTCTGCACCTCCAATAATTTCGATATTGATGCCTGTGTCGCGATTGATGTGACGGATAATCTCGGCACCATTGCGTGCATCGCGCATGGCTGAGGTGGCACAAGCACGATAGGCACATACATCATATATTTTCATTAAATGGCGGTAGGCCTTCATGAGTCGTTGCAGTTTGCGTGCCTTGCGTTCGCTAAGTTCTCCGTCTTTAAAAATATCGAAGCCCAAGCGAAGGGGCACACGAAGCAGCATTATTTTTTTGAACTTCGTTTTGTCTTTTGCATCGCTACTGATGCTTTTTATTAAAAGGCGCACGGCGTTCGAACCAATGTCGATAGCGGCATAATTAAGTCTTGCCATATTTCTTTAAAAAATCGTGGTAAAATATGTTTTGAGAACGTGCTTATTTTTATTACTTAGTTTCGTTCAGCAGCGCCTTGTAAATCTCCTCTTGCGAGCGGAAGGGCACATTCTCTTCGGTTTGCCAAGGCAGGTTTCTGCCAGTGCCATCGACAATGCGTCCTTGCATGGTGTCGCGCAGTGCAAAGTCGATAACCCTTTCTAAGTCTCGTTTGATGGTGGGCGAGTAAACGGGGGTTACCACCTCCACACGGTTGTTAAGGTTACGTGGCATCCAGTCAGCCGAACCTATAAACATTTTGTTTTCGCCTGCAGCGCAGAATTGGAATATGCGAGCGTGTTCCAAGTAGCGGTCGATGATGCCGACAATGCGAATGTTGTCGCTCTTGCCCGGAATGTTCGTAACAAGCGAACAGTTGCCACGCACAATTAAGTCGATGGGTACCCCATTGGCTGAAGCCTCATAGAGTTTCTTTACCATAATAGGGTCGGTAATGTGATTTATTTTTATGCGGATGTAGGCAGGTTTACCCGTGTTGTGGTTTTTGATTTCGTCGTTGATGAGGCGCACAAATTTATTGCGCATTTCATTGGGCGACACAAGCAACTCTTTATACTTCACGGGCGAGTAGGGTCGTTCAATAAAGTTGAACACTTGGCGCACATCGTGCACAATGTTTTTATTTGCCGTCATTAGCATATAGTCGGTGTAGCAACGTGCGTTGCCCTCGTGAAAGTTACCTGTGCTCACTACGCAGATTTCGGCACCTTTGCGCATGCCAATGTGGGTAATTTTAGAGTGAACTTTTAAGCCCTCTACACCAAATATTACGTGGATGCCCACCTCTTGCATTTTCTTAGACCAACTGATGTTCGAAGCCTCGTCGAAACGTGCCAAAAGTTCGATAACCACCGTAACTTGCTTGCCATTCTGTGCAGCATTGATAAGCGCTTTAACCACCTTAGAGTCGTGAGCCAAACGGTAGAGCGTGGTTTGAATGCTTTTCACCTCTTTATGCACGGCAGCCTCTTGCAAAAGGCGGATGTATGAGGCAAAATCATGGTAAGGCACGTGTATGTAGCGGTCTTCTTTGCGCACAGCCTCAAGCAGTGAGGTTTCGCCCATGAGTTCGGGTTTTAAAATGGGTGTCCATTTGGCATATTTGAGGTCTTTGCGTCCGCAGTCGGGAAAAGACATGAGGTCGCGGTGATTTTGGTAGCGTCCTGCTGCCAAAATGGTATCGAGTTTGTCAACGTGTAATTTTGTGAGCACACGTTTCAACACATCGCGTGGCATGGTGCTGTCGTAAATTACGCGCATGGCTTGTCCGCGTTTACGGCTTTTCACGCCTTTCGAAATTTTTTGCATCAAGCCCGTGCGTAGGTCGTTGTCAATTTCCATTTCAGCATCCTTCGTAAACTTAAATGCGTAAGCTTCGAAAATGTTATAATTGAGTCCTGCAAAAATCAAGGGCAATGAGCAACGTACCACATCGTCGATGTACATAATGTAGCTCTCGCCATCGCGTTCGGATAGTTGCACAAAGCGACCTACGAGGTTTACGGGTAATTGCAGCAAGGCGTATTCGGGATGTGTTTTATCGCTTTCGCGACGCATCTTTACAGCCATGTAAATGCTATTGTCGGGCTCGTTGTTCAAGTCTTTCAAAGCCGAAAACCACACGGGAGCAATGTAACCATCGAGTTGCTTGTAATAAAAATTGCGCACAAAGTGGCGTTGCTCGTCATCGAGTTCTTCGTCGTTTACCAGGTTGATGTGCTCATCTTTAAGGTCTGCGCTTACTTGTTTGATAGCTTTTTCATATTCCTTCGCATATTGCGTGTTGAGTCGATTGATCACCTTGAGTGTGTCGATAGCTTCGCGGCGCTCATTGCGAGTCTCTTTGTCATCGCACTCGGCAATGCGATTGAGCAAAGCCACGCGCACACGGAAAAACTCGTCTAAGTTATTCGAGTAAATGCCCAAAAAACTCAAACGTTCGAGCAAAGGCACATGTTTTTTTTCTGCCTCTTGCAAGATGCGTCGGTTAAAGTACATCCAACTTACGTCGCGTGGCACGTATTCTTTATAAACGGTTTCTTTCTTTTTCATAACAAACTCGATTTTTTTTTGTTTTACGCTGCAAAATTACCCCACACTTGTTGCAGCCATGTTACGCCCGCGTTACGAAATCGTTAAGGGTGGTTTGGGATATGTGGAATGTTCAATGATTGCAAAAAAATACATAGTCAGAAAGTCATTAAGTCATACGTGGAAAATATCTTACACACAAATTTCACGTTCTTGCAACCACACTGTAACATACACTCCCGACCTTTGCACCGTAAAACAAAACAAGGACAAACTTTCAAACTTAAAAAACTACTAAAAGTTATGCGAAAGAATTCAATCAAGGTCGTAGCATTTGCAGCTCTTACAGGTTTTGCACTTGTAGGCACACTCGCTTCATGTAGCGATAACGACACACCCGACAATCCCACAGCCGACACACGCCATTGGTCGACCGATGGTGGACTAAAAGCTGCCGATAACCTTCTCTTCGACGGCAACCAAATTGGCAATGGCGATAAGGAATTTGTGTTCACTGGCAAGCAAACACTAAAGCGCGGCACCTATACTCTTAAAGGGTGGGTGTACATAGCAAAGGGTGCAGAACTCACCATTGAACCAGGAACCATTATCAAGGGTGACAAGCAAACTATGGCAACCTTGATTGCCGAACGAGGCGGTAAAATCATAGCACAAGGCACAGCCGATGCGCCCATCGTGTTTACTTCGGCACAACCTAAAGGTCAACGCAAGCCTGGTGATTGGGGCGGTGTGATTCTTTGTGGTAATGCACCTCACAATGCTGGTCAAGCACAAATTGAAGGTGGACCGCGCACAAAGCATGGTGGTAACGATGCACACGACAATTCGGGCGTATTGAGCTATGTGCGTGTAGAATTTGCAGGCTATCCCTTTGCTACCGACCAAGAAATTAATGGCATTACATTCGGTTCGGTAGGTGATGGTACCAAGGTAGACCACGTGCAAGTGAGCTATTCAAATGATGACTCTTACGAATGGTTTGGTGGTACCGTTAACTGCAAAAACCTTATTGCCTTTAATGGTTGGGACGATGACTTCGATACTGATAATGGTTTCTCTGGTCATGTGCAATATGGTCTTTCGGTTCGTGATCCACGCATTGCCGATAAGAGCCAAAGCAATGGTTTTGAAAGCGACAATGATGCCAGTGGTTCAACTGCTTCGCCTGTAACCAATGCTATATTCAGTAACATGACCTTTATTGGTCCGCGTCAAGTTGATGCCAACTTTGCTAACAATGCTGACTACATTACAGGTGGCAGCATGAATCCTAACAACGGCTCAGGTCTTGGTAAATATCAATCAGCCATGCAAATTCGTCGTGGTTCACGTCTTAACTGCATTAACTCTCTCGCTATGGGTTGGCCTGTTGGCTTGATTATTGACAGCGAAAAGGGTGATACACGCGAACAAGCACAGCAAGGCAACATTCGTTTGCAGAATGTGTGGTTTGCCAATATGGGTGTAACAGGTTCGGATGCCAACAAAGAATATCGTGATGTACGCGTTAACTTTGTTGAAAAGAAGGCTGTGGTAGACGAGTCATTACCTTCGTTCTCAAGTACCTTCTTCTTGGCTCAGCAAGGCAACCGCGTGACAGACATGAATACGCTTTTGCTCACAGGTAAATCGCTTATTGCTGGTTTGAATGTAGACTTTATGCCTACAGCTACCAGTCCCTTGCTCAATGCAGCCTCGTTCGATGGTGTGAGCAGCGCTTGGTTCGACAAAGTAAGCTATATCGGTGCATTTTCTTCAACTGCCGATTGGTTGCAAAAGTGGACAAACTTTGATCCTGAAAATACGGATTACTAAACAATATCACATTTCCTTTTAACGTAAGTAATTTAAGAGTGAATTGTCGTTTCTTTGCTGTGAACTATCACCTGATTCGTGCTTTAGACAATGCAAAAAATAGCATGCAATGCTCTTATGATTACTTACGTTATGAGGCTTTACTTGATACCTCAATATTTTTTTAATCATTCCCCCTTTTAGGAGCGAGATAAGGTAGCCAGGTATGTGAATAAGGGTTTATCCTAAATTCACATGCCTGGTTATATGTTATGTTACAACCCAAACGCGTAAGAGACGTTAGCAGATATGAGATTGTTGTAACTACCCTTAACTATTTCTTAATCATCTCTCAACGCAAGCTTCACAGTTTGTATTGAACTTTGCAACTGAAAACCAATACACACAAAAAAATGGATAAACAAAAACGACTATTTGTAGTGATGCTTGCACTATTGCAAACTGTTGCTATGTGGGCAGGCGTGTTTCGTGGACGCGTGGTTGATGCCAAAACGGGCGAGGCACTGGTAGGTGCTACACTGCAACTGGTTCAAACACAACAAACCGCGGTGAGCAATGCCGATGGAACATTCTGTTTCGACCGACTTTCGGCACGCAACTACACTCTTACTGCCACCTATTTAGGCTACAAACAACGCTCGCTCGTAATTAATCCTGCCAAGTGCGACACCGTGATGGTTATTGCCATGAACGAAAACGAAAGCGAATTAGGTGTTGCCACTGTAATTGCACAAGCTAAGCGCAACACCGAAACCGCACAGGTAGCAACACAACGCCAAAGCCTCTTGGTGCAAAATGGTGTTTCGTCGCAGCAAATAGCTAAGACGCAAGACAAAGATGTTTCAGAGGTGATAAAGCGCGTGCCAGGCATTTCTATCATCGACCAAAAATTTGTAATGGTGCGTGGGTTGTCGCAGCGTTATAATAACGTGTGGATAAATGGGGCTGCAGTGCCCTCAAGCGAACCAGACTCACGTGCCTTCTCGTTTGATATCATTCCTTCGTCGCAGGTTGATAATATGCAAATCATAAAGTCGCCTGCACCACAATATCCAGCCGATTTTTCGGGCGGATTTATACTTATCGACACCAAGGATGTGCCCAATGCCAATTCTGCCAGCATACAGGTGGGTACATCGGTGAATGACCAAACACACTTTAGTAATTTTATATCAGCCAAAGGATCGGGCACTGATTTCTTGGGTTTTGACAATGGTTTGCGTGCTTTGCGTGGTGGACTGAGTGCATACATGAAACCCACAGCAGGAGGCAAAGGTATTGATTTGCTCAACAATGGTTTGAACAATAGTTGGACCACACGTAGCCGTCACCCTTTACCTGACTTTAATTGGGCAGCCAACGTCAATCGTTCGCACAATTTTGCCAATGGCGCATTGCTTGCCATGCTTGCTTCTGCCAATTATAGCAACACACGCAGCACGTATGCCAACATGGAGAATGCTTTCTTCGGTGCCTACGACCTTACCCACGACGAAAGTGTATATTTGCATCGATATACCGACAATCAATACAATCAAAAAGTACGCCTTGGTGCCATGCTAAATCTCACCTTCGTGCCAACTCGTGGGGTAGGGCGCTATGAGTGGAAAAACATCTTTAACCAATTAGCCACTGACCGTTACACCAATCGTGAAGGAGTTGACGCACAGAGCAACCATGTGCGCGAGGCAGAATATTACTATTCAAGCCGCACTACTTATAATACTCAATTCACGGGTAAATACCTTTTCAATGACAGCCGTTTTAATTGGAATGTAGGCTATGCTTACGCAAATCGCCATTTGCCCGACCGTCGACGTTACAGTCTTGATGACCAGTTAGAGCAAGGACAGATAGCACTGACTACGGGTAACAACCTTTCGCGCGAGTTTACGCAACTCGATGAGCACATCCTTTCAGCCAATGCCAACTATCGTTACGACTTTTCGCGCGGAACCTTCCGTCCGCAGCTCTTTGTTGGAGCATATACCGAATATCGTACACGCGCCTATCACACGCGAAGCTTTATTTATGCTTGGGACCCTACCGACAACCTGTTGCCACACGGATTTCGTAACCTTGACCTTCCTACCCAACTGTTACAACCCTCTAACTATGGCGACCAAGGACTTTATTTGCTCGACGACACAAAACTCACCAACGACTATAGTGGCACCCATTCAATTACCGCAGCCTATGCAGCTACCAATTTACCTTTTGGGGCATTCAATGTATATGCAGGCTTGCGCGTAGAACATTCGCGTATGGCGCTCAAGAGTAATTTGAGCGACTATGAGCACCGCACCCACACACGCCATTATAATGCAACCGATCTTTTTCCCTCGGTGAATGCCACTTATAAGTTTGCCGATGCTCACCAAATGCGTTTGTCGTATGGCAGATCAATAAACCGCCCAGAGTTCCGCGAAATCAGTACTTCGGTTTTCTATGACTTTGACCTCTCGAGCAATGTGCAAGGTAACACCGAATTGCAAGCGTGCCATATAGACAATATAGACCTACGCTATGAGTGGTATCCCGCAGCGGGCGATCAAATATCGTTGGCAGGCTTCTATAAGCACTTTGATAGTCCCATAGAATGGAGTTATACGGTGACAGGTGGCACAGATGTTTGCTATTCTTTTGTCAATGCACAAAAGGCACACAGCTATGGCGTTGAACTTGATGTGCGCAAAAGTTTAGCTTTTATGGGTTTAAAAGATTTTACATTAGTATTCAATGGTTCTGTCATAAAGAGCCGTGTAAGTTTCCCCGCAGGTTCACGTCAAGCCACGCGCCCCATGCAAGGTCAGTCGCCTTATCTTGTTAACCTCGGCTTGTTCTATGCTCATAAGCAGTGGAACGCCTCAATGCAATATAACCGAATAGGCAAACGCTTGATTGGTGTGGGACGTAACTTAGGTGCAACGGGCGATCAAACAGTGAATATTCCAGACTCTTATGAAATGCCACGCAACTCGCTCGACCTCTCAGCTTCGGTTGCTTTGGGACACTTCAGTCTAAAATTAGGTTTGCGTGATGTATTGGCTGAGCGCGTAGTATTTAAACAGTTCAACAAAGTGCAGTTGCCCAACGGCACAAGCAAAACCGTTGAGGAGGTTACGCGCCGCTATCGTTCAGGTCGCGACATAAACCTTGCTATAACATACAAGTTTTAATGTAAAGGAAAAAACGAAGCATTCATATCAGAGTGCTTAGCCTCTCATCAAATAAATAAAAACTCACACCGCAGTGTCTAAAAAAATAATAGACATTGCGGTGTGAATTGTTTTATGAGATGTTTTGAATAGATTAAAAATAGTACACTCTTCAATCCACTTGTAAAGAAATGATTATCTAAAGTAGAAGAAATTCTAAATCCTCATAGGCCAACAGCGAACGAATCTCGCTGACGTGGACTATTTAGATTCCACGACAAAGATAGTGAATATTTTTGTAAATCCCAAGATGAGAGATTCTTGTCGTTTTTTTGTGATTTCATTCTACTTTTTTCGACTGAGTCTTTTTTGCTTAAACCACAAATCCAAACAAAAAGCCCTTCGCTTTATCGAGGTACTCCCAGCGAATCCTAGAATCACAATAAAAGTCGAAGAACTTAAAAGGAGTGGTAAACGAGTGGTAAACAAATACCATTTACTTTTGCGCTTTAAACACTACTTGTGACGTCTTTTGAATTTTCAGTAATCACTCGGATATCATTGAAATTATCCGTAAGTGCTTGATTATCAAGCAAAAAAGAGGTTCGTTGAACTTTCAACGAACCTCTTTCGGTAGGGTGCTTAGTGGGATTCGAACCCACGACATTCAGAACCACAATCTGACGCTCTAACCAACTGAACTATAAGCACCATCGTGTTGCTTTCTCTTGTAAAGCGATGCAAAGGTATGAACTTTTTGTATATCTGCCAAATCTTTGTGCAACTTTTTTCAAAAAAATGCGTTTTTCTTTCAAAAAGAGGTATAAATGTGCATAATTGTAATATTGTCTTTTCAAATATGCAGTATGCTTAGCGCAGATAGGTGTGTGGCGTGGGGGTGAGAAAAGTGCGCTTTTTTAGTTTTGTAGTTGAAAAAAGAGCACAATTCACTTTTTGAGGGGGAGGGAGATATTATTCTTCGGGCTGCTCTTTAATTTGGTCTAAAATTTGGGAAGCAAGGCGTTGTGTGCGTCGATAAGTGAAATAGCCCAAAATAGCACCTATGGTGCCTCCGACGGCTGCGCCTATCAGAATGCCTTTGCGCTCATGGGCACTGATGCCAACGAGTGACATGATTTCGTAGGCAAACCATGCCGTCCAGCATACGATGAAGGGGATGCTAAAACGTAACCATCGGGCATAAAGCATCTTCATGCGTGCGATGCGACGCGCAACCTCGGCTGTGGAACTGTTGATGAGCAAGGAGGTGCGAATGCCTTGATGGGCATAGAGGGTGTAAACTATTGCGATTGTTAAAAATAAAATGGTGACCAATGTGAATGCCAACGAGAGGTGCATCCACCAAAATAAACAAGCACAATAGGGCACAGAAATGACTGACACGATTGTCATGATAAGTGTGTCGCGATTGATGCGACGCACGTTGTGGTGGATGACCTTGCGCAGCAAATTGTCATTCACAATGTTTTGTTGTTCTAATTTATGGTGTAGCAGTTGTAGCTGCTCTTTCATTTCGTTGAGTGTATTGTCCATAGCAAAGCGTTTGTTAGTCCTTCATGTTTCTTAATTCTTGGCGTATGCGTGTGAGTCGCACCGATACGTATTTGGCACTGATGCCTGTAATGGCTCCAATTTCGTCGTAGGGGATGCCTTCGAGCCATAAAAGTACAATGGCGCGGTCGAAGGGGCGCAACCTATGGACGCGCTTATAGAGCAGTTTAATTTGTTGGGTGTCGGCATCATTGTCCTCGTAGAGATTAATGTTCATGTCGAGGTGTTCGGTTAGGGCGCGCTTCTTTTTGCGGTCTGCCGAAATACAGGTGTTCAGACTGATGCGGTAAATCCACGAACTGAGTTTGGCTTCTCCTTTGAAGGAATCTATACCACGCCATAGATTGATGAGGATTTCTTGAAAAAGGTCGTTCACCTCGTCCTCATCTTTCGAAAACATGTAGCAAACGGTATAAATGCTACTTTTGTGTTCGTGAACCAATTGTGAAAATTCTTGTTCGGTCATGTGGGGTATTGCGCTGGGGGAGCGTGTTGTTTGGTCAGTTAGACGCTCGCTTGTGGCATTTTGCTACGAGGAATGGATAAAAAGTTTTATCTGAGCGTGGAGAACTTTGCAAAAGTAGAAAAAGTAATAGAAAACAGCAAGTTAGAAGAGTAATATCCTAAATTCTTGGCATTGAGGTTGAGGACTGACGATATGTGAAAAGAGTTATCGCGCGAAAATCATGCATATTCTTATGTTTTTGGGGTCTTCGGAATGAAGTTTGATGATAAAACACCATGAATATCGCGTATGCGTGTATGTGCGCACGTGTATTTATAGAGGCAAAAATCCAAAAAATGTGCGTAGTGTGCGGTCTACGTGGCTTTTTTTACCTAACTTTGCATGACTTATGCGTCAAAAAAGTAGAAGTTAGGCGAAAAAAAGAGCGTGGCATGCGTTTGGGTAGCCGACTTTCGTTAACTTTGTGCGCTGAAAAACTCTGCAAACAATAATAAAAACAATAAATAACAAAAAACTTAAATGGCAGCATTACAAACAATCCGAAGCAAAGGTGCACTGCTTGTAGGTGTGCTGGGCTTAGCCCTTTTTGCTTTCATTGCCGAAGAGTTCTTTCGTTCGTTAGAGACTACCTCTAACAGCAATAAGAGCATTGTAGGCGAAGTGTATGGCGAGAAAATCAATATTCAAGATTTTCAGGCCGCGGTAGATGAACTTAGCGAGGTAACCAAAATGCAAATGCGTATGCAAGGTCAGGATGGCAACCTCACAGACCAACAAACAGAACAGTTGCGCGAGCAGGTGTGGCAGCAGTTTGTGCAGAAAGCCACTATCGAGCACGAGTGCAACAAACTTGGCATCTATGTAACAGATGCTGAGGTGCAAGAGGCTTATCGCACAGGTAATGCACAGAGCTTGCAGATTTTGGCAGGTATCTTCCGCAACCAACAAACTGGTGCTTTCGACTTTGCACAACTTCAGGATTTCTTGAAGAACTACAACAAAACGCTTAATCAAGCTCAGCAAGCTCAGAATAGCGATGCCGTTGAGCAGATTCAGATGATTAAGCAACTTAGCGATTATGCACAGAAGCAATTGCGAGATGAATTGCTCGCTAACAAGTTTAGCATGGCATTTGCAATGGGCTTTGTGTCAAACCCCATCGCTGCGAAAGAAAACTTCGATGAACGTAGCATTCAAAAGAACGTAGAAGTTGCAGCTTTGCCTTACACTACTATCGACGATAAAGACATTAAGGTAACCGACGATGAGTTGAAGGCTGCTTACGATGAGTTTAAGGACAACTTCTATTCGCCAGTACCCACTCGCGACATTAAGCTTATTGATGTTACCGTAATGGCAAGTGCTGGTGACCGCGCAGAGTTGATGAAGAAGGTACAAGGTTTTCAACAAGAATTGCAGAATGGTGCAGATGTTGCTAACGTAATTCGTTCTTCGAACTCGGCAGTGCAGTATTCTAACCTCGCGCTCAGCAAAAAGGCTTTCCAGAGCATGCCCGATGTTGCAGCAGCACTCGATTCGATGGCTGTAGGTAGTGTGAAGGCTGCTTACTATAACGCACAAGACAACACAATCAACACCATCAAGCTCATTGCGAAAGAGCAAGCTCCCGACTCTATTCTCTATCGTCAGATTGCAGCTATCAAGGCTGACCCCGCAGAGCGTAAGGCACAGGCTGACTCTATCCTCAATGCATTGAAGAGTGGTGCTTCGTTTGCTGATTTGGCTAAGAAGTATGGTCAGTCATCTGACTCTGTTTGGATTTCATCTTCACAATACGAAAGCTTCGGCATGCAAGATGAAACTGCTTCGTACATCAGCCAACTCTATAAGATTGGTGCTAACGGCGTACAGGTAATTTCTAACGACCAGGGTGCTGCTGTAGTTCAGGTGCTCGATCGCAAGAATGTAGAAACTAAGTATAACGTGGCTGTTGTAAAATGCCCCCTCAACTTCTCTAAGAAGACTTATGAGGACGAACTTAGTCGCTTCAACCGTTTCCTTGCTCAGAACAAGGACGTTGCTTCAATCGAGAAGAATGCTGCCAAGAGTGGTTATGCTGTAACCGATCTTCCTGGCTATTCTCCTATGCAGAACTTGATTGCTACTCGTATTGGTGGTAGCGGTGCAAAAGACTGCGCACGTTGGATCTTCGATGGTGCTGAAGAAGGTGAGGTTTCTAAGCTCTATGAGTGCGGACGTAATGGCGACCACCTCCTTGTGGTTTGCGTAACTGCTACAAACAAGAAGGGTTATTTGCCTTGGGACAACAAGCAGGTGAAGGATTTCCTCACTCAGGTTGTGAAGCAGCAGAAGAAGGCTGAAAAGGCTATGGCTTTGGCTAAGAACGTGAAGTCTGTAACCGACATGCAGAAGCTCAAGGGCGCTGTGGTTGCTACACTTACAGACCAGACTATGGCTGGCTATGCAATGGTTAACGGTGTAAACATTCCCGAACCTAAGCTTACAGGTGCTATTGCTAAGACTGCCGTTGGTAAGACAACCGGACTTGTGCAAGGTGCAGCTGCTGTTTATGTAGCTAAGGTTACATCGCAGAAGAGAACTGCTGACAAGTTCGACGCAAATGCCGAAATGAATCAGGTGGCTCAAATGAATGGTCAGCGTGCTTATCAGGCTGCATTTAGCTACCTCATTACAAACAAGTCTGATATGAAAGACCGTCGTTACGAATTCTAATTTGTAAGTAGCGTTTTTAAATATTTATTCGAAAAAATCCTCGCAAGTTTTTATTTGCGGGGATTTTTTCTTTTTGCTTGAATGTGCATTTGTGGATGCGAATCAAAACAACAATTTACGCAATCTGGGGGTAGCCATTTTAGGTAGGGCATCCTTCGCTAAGTCTTCGCTTTATAAGCTAGAATAAGAGAAGAATAGAAATTCACATAAAATTCAGTGATAATTCAGTACGGGAGCAGAGCGGAAGCGGAAGGTAAAGAAAATGCACTTTTGGGCGAAAATGTGCGTTTTTGAATATCGCGTAATTGAATTTTTGAGGTGATTAAAAGTGAATTTTGACTTACAGGTCAACAATTTCAATTAGTGTAAGTAAAGCACAACGGGCAAGCATAGGTAGAATGTGCTTGCCCGTTGTGGGTGTTAAATAAGATGAGTCGAAAGATTAAGAACGTGCAGCCAAATCTTCTAAAATTTGCCAGCATTGGAAGAGTCCACGGGGAACGTGGAAGCAGCCTTTCCATTTGCCACCCTTAAGGGATAGCAAAACCTCGCCTTGACGGTTTAGGTAGCCAAACCATTCGGGATATTCCTTGTCGGTGAAGTGTGTCCACACATAGTTGTGTACGCGTTCGAACCACTCAAGACATTTAGCGTTGCCAGTGAGTTGGTAGCCTTTAAGCATGGTGATGAGTGTTTCGATGTGAACCCACCATAGCTTTTGGTCCCACTCAAGTTGCTGACATGGACGGCCAAGACGATCCATGAAATAGAATATGCCACCATGCTTTTTGTCCCAACCATATTCAGCCTCGTTGAGTGCTATCTGTACAGCCTTTTCAATTAAGTCTTGTCTGCCTAAGCGTTTGCCCAAATCCATGATAAACCACATGGCTTCGATGGCATGACCAGGATTAAGTAGGCGTCCGTCAAAGCAGTCAACTAATTCGCCTTCTGTGCTAAGGTGCTCAACGATTAAGCCTAATTCAGGACGATAGAATACGTCCATAACCTCGTGAATGCAGGTGTTAATGGTTTTTTCCATAAAGTCGGCATCGAGAAGTGGCTCAATTTCGAGAGCTACGTTGCACAAAATCATGGGTAGGGCAAAGCTCTTGAGTGAACGTGCTCCAGGTGCAGCCTTATTCCATTTGCCTTTGGGGTTGTCAACTTTAGAAAGCACAATGTCGAAGGTGCGTTTCGCAATGTCGGCATACTCTTGATTGCCCGTAGCAATGCTAAGTTGTCCAAAAGCAATTACGGCAAAGGTATATGAGAAAATGTTGTAGGGCTCAACCAAAGGATTGCCCTCGCGGTCGAGTGCAAAGTACCAATTAAGGTTGCCATCGTGTCCGTGCTTCTTTAAAAATTCGGCACCTTGAATAGCGCAGTCGAGCCATTCTTGGCGTTTTTCAACCTTATTATATAAGGTGGCGAACATCCATATTTCGCGACCTTGTAGCCAAACGAATTTATCAGTGTCGAACACATCGCCGTTGCGCTCTAAGCAAGTAAAGTAACCACCATGTTCAAGGTCTTGCGACTTTTCGAGCCAAAAGGGAACAACCTTGTCAAGGAGTTCGCTCTTGTATTGTTTTGCTAATTGTTTAAAGTCCATTTTTGTATTTGTTTTTATTTTTAAAAGAAATCAATGCTGAATGGTTTTCCAACAAAGTCCATTGAGGTTCTTTTCTTCTTTTAAGAAGAATGAGCACACCCAAGCCACTGCAACAGAAGTGAACATGCCAATGAAACCGTAGAGTAGGAAACTAGTGTCGGTAAGGTAGCGTGTGAGGAATACCATACAAACGCCGCATACAAATCCAACCAATGCAGACTTGCCACCAATGCGCGGGAAGAAAATACCCATTAAGAACAAACCACCTAAACCGCTTGAAAGCAAACCCAATATTTCTTGGAAGAAATCGAGCAATGAGAGAATCTCCCAAGTGGCCATAAGCAAGGCAATGCCCATGCCAAGAACACCTGCAATGATGCAAGTGCGACGTGCCACACGCAGGGTTTGCTGGTTCGTGGCTTGCGGACAGAATCGTTTGTAAAAGTCGACGCTAAAGGCAGTAGCCACTGAATTAATGTTTGATGATATGGTGCTCATTGTAGCAGCAAAAATCGCAGCAATGAGTAAACCAGCAAGTCCTTGAGGTAATTGGCTCATCATGAAGAATGGGAAAATGGTATCGCCTTTCGACATGGTGAAGTCAAGTTCGGCAGGGTGTGTTTTGAAAAAGGTAAACAAGCCTGCACCAATGGCAAAGAATGCGATGCTCACAAACACGCTCATAAAACCATTGAGCAAAATGCTGTGTCGGGCTCCAGCCTCGTCTTTGGTAGTGAGGTAACGTTGAATAACCGTTTGGTCGCTAGTGTAAGAGATGAGGTTATTTGACATACCCCCCAAAATAATCACCCAGAAGGTTGCCGAGCGATAGTCGAAACTCCAGTCGAAAAGGCGGAATTTGTTGTACTCTGTGCCAATTTGCCAAAAGCCTTGCAAGCCACCCTCTGTGCCCCAAATAAGGTATCCCACAGCAAAGAGTGCTCCTCCAACAAGGATGAAGCCTTGCACCACATCACCCCAAACCACGGCTTCGACACCACCCATTGTGCAGTATACGATGGTAACCAATGCCATGAGCACAATGCAGATGTAAAGGTCGATGCCTGTTACAGCAGTAAGTGCCAATGAGGGTAAGTAGAGCACCAATGCCATGCGTGCCACCATAAACACAATGAATAAGCCTGATGCCATTAAGCGTGTGGTAGCATTGAAGCGACGCTCTAAATACTCGTAGGCACTTGTTACGTTGAGGCGGCGGAAGAAGGGGAGATAATACTTGATGACGGGAAAGGATACAATAAGAATGGTTACCAACATGGGGTAGTAGGTCCAGTCTGTAGCATAAGCCTTGGCTGGGTATGCCATGTAGGTAATTGCGCTGAGCATGGTGGCATAGATGCTGATGCCTGCAGCCCACCAAGGAATGCGACCACCGCCTTTAAAGAAGTCTTCGGCATCGCCTTCACGACGCATAAAGTAGTAGCCTAACAACACCATGCCTACAAGATAGGCAATAAGCACAGTCCAATTTATCCAACCAAAGGTGGGGCGCATATCCATTTTTACGCCAGTGACTGCGGATGAACGAATGCCTGGTTTGGTTTCACCATTTACAATAATCCACTCGTGTCCACACTGAATAAATGCAGCACCAGCACGGGCCAATAGGGGAGATTGGCTCTCGGTTACCCAAGTATCGGTAATGGTGTGATAAATTACCAATTCGTTGTTAAAACGATACCACGTCTCGGGGTGATTCATGTATGCTGCTTTCTCTTTATTCAATTGGTTGAGCTGCTGTTGCAAAGTCGATGTTGGGGCAAGTTTCAAGTTGTTTTCAGTCTGTTCAATCAGTAAAGGACGATTTACAGCATCTTCGAAAACTTGTTTGTTTACACCACCCACAAACACAATATGGGCACAGCCCGAGGTAATGCCTATGGCACCCGCCAAAGTCATAGACTCAGTTTGTCCGTGGGGGATGATGTCGGCCATTTTAGTCCATTGGCGTGTGGCAGAGTTAAAGCACCAACCATCGGTGTGAGCAAGGGCACGTTCGGTTTTGTTAGCAGGTGCAAAACCACCGACCAAGTAAAAGCATGAGGCTGTTGCATTGTTTTGCACAGCCGAGGCAGGCTGTACACGTGGACGACCAGGAAAGTCGGGTAAGCGTTCCCATGTTTTGCCATGGGGGTAACGCAATCTGAAGGCAACATTTACAGCCTCCCCATTGTGCAATCCGCCAGCCACATAAATGTAGCCACCACCATAGGCACCTGTCATATTGTCGAGTGCAAGGGGTAGTGCGGGTAGAGGAGTTGTTTGCAGTTTATGGTGAGCGTCGGTATGTAGCAGATAAACCTCGGCACAGCTATTTTTGCCATCGGGTGTACCCCCAATGCACACCATGCCTTGGGGCACCGTTACACTCGCACCATAAGCCAAGGCTTTAGGCAGTTCGCCAATTTTGCGCCATTGACCATTCGGGTTATTATCGGGGTGTGGCAGTTCGTAGATGTCGGCATAAAAGCGCTTGGTTCCACCTTTTGCTGCTGGCACATCGGGAAAATTACAACCACCCGCCACTATCAAGTTTTGGTGGATGCTGCCAGCAAAAGGAGCCGACACACCTTGTTCACCATTCACCTTGAGAGGGGTGAGAGGTCGGTAACTAACCGAGTTAAATGCGTTATCGTTAGCTTGTTTGGCAGGGGGAGCCTGTGCCCCAAGTGTGAGGACTACACACCACAAAAGCAGTGTGTAAAGTATGTTTTTAAAAGAGATGTTCATGGTAAAGACCGGTGTTCAAGATAATGAGCTAAAATGTGCAAGGACAAGAAGTGTATGCTTATCCTTGCACGTTTTTATTCGATAAGTAGGTGTTCAAAATTATTTGTTGCAGCGGTTAAAGAAGTCGATAGCCTCTAACTCTTTGCGCAACTGCACCTCTTCTTCGTCTGTCACATTTTGGAACGGTGTGCGGTTCGGACCGAGATCTAAACCAATGAGTTTCATGATGCGTTTTCCGCCAACAATGTTTCCTCTGAAGTGGCAAATCACATCAATCACATCTTGTGCAAAGTTTTGCAATTCACGAGCCTTCTCTAAGTCGCCAGCTTGCCAAGCCTCGATAATGCCAGTGAGCACGCGACCATTATAGTTTGTAGTACCGCCAATGCCACCTTGTGCACCACCCATCGCTAAGCAGGGAAGGATGGTCTCGTCTTGTCCGTGTAACATGTCGAACTTGCCATCTTTGTAACGACGGCAACGGTTGTACTCATAAAGACTTTCGAAGGTGTACTTAATGCCAGCAAAGTTGGGGATGCGTCCGTCAACAGCCTTCAAAAAGTCGAGCATTGAAAGGTAAGCCCCATTAAATGCGGGAATGTGGTAGAAGTAGAAGGGGAGGTTGGGCGCACCACAAGCAATTTCTTCGCAATACTTCACGAGTTCTTCAATACGTCCCACCTTGGGGAAGGGAGGAGCCATAGCACCAATACCCCAAGCCCCAATTTTTTGTGCGTGTTCTGCCAATCGGCGGCTACTCTTTACGCAAGTGCTGCCTACGTGTACAATCACCTTAAAGTCTTTGGGCACAGCGTTCATCCAAGCTTCAGCCAGTTGCATGCGTTCTTCTTCGGTGAGCATATATCCCTCGCCCGATGAGCCATTGATAAACACACCCTTCAATCCGTTGCGTGCCAAAAGTGCTGCATATTCGGGGATAGGGTCAAGATTTACTTCACCATTCGCATGGAACGGTGTAAAAGGAGCATCAATAAGTCCTTTAATTTTTTCCATAATATTGTAGAAGTTTTGTTTTTAGAATATATCAAATGTGTTTTTTGAGAAAAATAGCCATCTGTCTTTTTACATAAGATAGTGGCAGTTTCTTTGCGTTAAGCAAGAACATGGGGTGTCCTGCATTATCTATTTATGGTGTAAAGATACGGATATTTTTTTAGAATGCCCCCAAAGTGCTAAGTGTGTTTACAAAAAAAGCAGGAAAGCAACTTTTTGCAAAGCTGTTTCCCTGCCAAGAGAGATTTTATATGCGTATTGAAAAGGAGTAGGTTTTAGAAGCGGTAGCCAATACCTAACATCACGTTTTTAGAATGACCTTCGCCAAGAGTTTCGAGGAAACCATAACGGTAGCTAAGGTCTACGTTGAATTTTTTAATCCAAATGCCTACACCTAACTTAAGATTGAAGTCCCAACCATCGGATTCATCACTAATACCAGAAGGAAGATCGTCACAATAGTAGTAACTAATGGGGAGTCCTACATGCGCATCCAATGCCAACTTATCAGTAAACTTATGTTGGTAACCAAAGTTAAGAGGTGAAACAAACACGCCGTGCGACAAACCACCAATATTATCCGTGTATTCCTCATAATAGTTATAAACAGTATACTCTAATTGATAGCCGCGTGTTGTAGCCCCTAATTCAGGACCATAATAAAAATTTCCGCCTTTGATAGCCTTTTGAAATCCGAGCGTAATGTCATAGCCCATTTCCATTTTGTTATCAAAATTATCAGGAAGGTCTTTACTAAATTTATACTTGTCAAAGTTTCCTGCTGCACGAATAAAGAAGTGGGTCTTCGACTTTTTCTTTTTTGTGGAAGCCGTGAAATCATCTTGCGCTTGTCCTGCACGATTGCGTGTACGCACGGGAGTAACAGTCACGCCATCGTCGGTGCCTGTAATTATATGGGCAGAGTCGCCCACAACTACAACCTTCTCAGGAGTTCCGTTTGCAGCACGGATGGCTTTGAGGTCTTCTTCAGAGGGTTTACGGAAGTTCTTGTAGGTAGCAGGATAACCAGAGATGGTAAGTGTGCGTTCGCCAAATAGTTTCTTGGTAAAACGCACTTGCGGTTCAACCAAGACATCGGCTTTCGCCTCGTTCACCATGTCGTAGATAAGGTTCTGTTTGCGTTGTCCAATTGATAGTTGGTCTAAATTAAAGAACTTCCAGCGCCAGGTCTGTGTGCCTGCCACACGTTGTGGTTGCACGTCGAGGTCTGCCACTGTGGGCACCTGCACTACCTTGGCGTCGATGTCAACGGTGGTTGCGGTTTGCTGCACCATTTGGCACGAGGTTATTGTCATTGCGGCACATGCGCATGCCGCCAAAGTAAGCTTGTTCATTGTTGTAATTAAGTTTCGGGGTGATTACAAAAAACTTTAGTCTCAGCTAATGCATGAGTCTTACTTTTTGCAGCAAGGCTTAGCAGGACGGAAGTTTTTGTAAGTACCAACGTGACCCGAAACAACAACCTTTGTTACTTTCTTGCTGAACAAACCGCGGCGTTGTGTAATTTGAAAATTGGGGTGAACCAATACGTCGCCACCACCATTTGCCTTCAAAGCTTCGGCAACAGCAGTACGGCGAACATTTCCTAAACCACCGCGTTGTACATCCTTAGTGGGAACATAGGTGTAAGTGATGTTATTGTCGGCTACTTGCAAGTCGGCTTCGTTGAGGCTACGCATTTCGGTGGGAACGTCCATCACTGTTGCGGTTGAAGAGGTTGTAGAGCATGACGTAAGAGCGAGAGCAACTACTGCGAGCGAAAGAAAAAGCTTTTTCATAATTCTAAATGTGTTTTGAATGTGTGATTATTGTCCCCAATAATTCGGTTTAATAAAAAGGTAAGTTCATTCTGTTGGCATTAGTTCTCGCTGGGGGCTTACGAGCTATTTGCAAGCAAAACGCCTTTTCTGCATGCAAATGTAGTAAAAAATTCTACGCTCATTTTTTGCATTTTGTTCCCATTGTGCATAGGTGGCAATATGGGGGCATAAGTGGTTGAAATTTGTGGGATAAGTGGCAAAAAAAATAGACATTACTATTCAATAAAGTCCACAAAAATCTATACTGCGTGTAATATTCTATTCGACAAAGGTGGTTCTAAAAAACGATTGTTTCTTAGAACCACCTTCAAAGTGAAAATTATTTTATTAGTCAACTTTCACCACACACGGCTTGCGCTCTTTCGCAGGTCGTGGCTCGCCATCGGGATATAACCCAAGGCAAGGTGAGCAATGCCCGCATAGTCGCCTTCTATGCCCAATTCTTTGAGCCATTCTTTCCATTCGGGCATGTCAAATTCTTCGCGAGCACGGTTAATCCAACATGAACCTAAACCCAATGCGTGGGCAGCAAGCATCATGTTACCCATCATCAGCGAACCATCGTATACGTGGTTAGGATTTGTGCGGTCGGCAATCACAATAAGGTATACCGGCGCACCATAAAAAGGATCGGCATCCTCGCCTGCACCCATAATTTGTGCATTAATATGGCGAATGCGTGCTTTCACCTCCTCGTTGGTTACTACAATCACCTTCCAAGGTTGGTATCCCTTGCCTGATGCGGCATAAGTGCCAGCCTCAATAACTTGGTCAATTAACTTCTGCGGAACAGGTGTTGACTTGTATTTGCGAAAACTGCGGCGTGTCTTTATTGCACTGAGCACCGCACGGGTTTCTTCTGCTGTCATAATCGTAAAAGTTTTATGTTGTAAAAGTTTGTGCAATGAAAAAGTTATTTCTTTATCAAATCCTCGCGATAGTGTTTAGGCGATTTGCCTAAATGGCGCTTCACGTATTTGCCGAAAAAAGAAATAGAGGGGAAATCAAGTTCGCATACCACCTCTTTAATCGACTTTTCGGGGCGCATAAGGTTGCGTTTCACATCTTCAAGCACATAGCGGTTAATGATTGCCGAAGCTGTTTCGCCACTACAATGTTTGGTAACACTACTTAAGTATTTGGCGCTTACGTTTAGTTTGCTTGCATACCACTCTACCGAGCGCGGTTTGGGATAGGTTTGCAACACCAATTCAACAAAGTTTTTGTATATGTTGTCGGCAGATGTAAACTTATAAATGGGCAACTTTTCGGCATTATCTTCGAGCGTATCGTGAAACTCATACATAAAAGCTTGCAGAAGCAAGTCTGTTACCAATTTGTGGTGTTTTACAGGATTGGCTGTAGCCAATTTTGAGTGTATGAGGTTGTAATATTGAATAAAGATGTTTGCCGCGTGCTCACTGATGTGTAGCAGAGGATGCTCTTGAATGTAAACACGAGCGTTGACAATTCCAAGCGGCATACTACTTAATTCGTCAAAGAATTCTTTAGAAAGATAAAATCCCACGGCTTTAAAATCGTCAGTGCGATGGTGCCCCTCAATTGTATCGCCCGATGTACACACTAATAAATCGCCTTGTTGTATCGCCAATCTGCGGTTGTTTACACTCAGTTCGCCGTTACCAGCGGTGCATAGAATGGTGGCAAACGCAGCTAAGCGTTGGCGTTGATTCTCTTGTATGGAGAGGTCTATGTCGCTAATAATGGCAATGCGTTTATCCTCAAAGGTCACTGCCTGCTTCAGTCCGTCTGTCTGCTTGTTCTTTTCGTTCATAACGCTATGGGTAGGGGTGTTGGGGGAAATGTAGAGGCAAAATAAACCAAAAAAAACGAGATACGGAAATAAAAACCACTTTTTTTATGCACGAAGACATGGGGGTGTTTATAAGAAATCGAATGATGTGTGTATTTGCTAAAAATACTTAACGAGTTAAGGCGCTTTTGCGATGCCTCGGAGGGTTGATTTTGGTCTTTGTATGCCTTCAGTATCCCTTCGGAATGATATCGGTATGTCTTCGGAATTTCATTTTTCGAAAAATGGGGGTGTTTTATAGGCTTTGCGCGTGCAAAATTTCAAATCCAAGTAAATCGTATTGATAACAGCTGTTAACACTAAATTAATATTTATTATAAATGACCAAATGACCGCGTATTTCTTGATAATCAAAGAAATACGCGGTCACTAGTCATTGGTCACTTTCAGTTAATACCTAAAATGGAGATAAAAGTTTAAATCTAATTTTCGTCAGAAAAGTTTAGACCACTTCATTATTGTGCATGTAGTGCGGCAATGCGTGCTTCTAACTCCACTTGGTCAGAGCAAAGCACTTCGCGTGGCTTCGATCCACGTGTGGGACCCACAATGCCAGCACGTTCAAGTTGGTCCATAAGACGACCAGCACGGTTATATCCGATGGCGAATTTACGCTGAATGAGTGAGGTAGAACCTTGTTGGTGAACCACAATTAAGCGTGCAGCTTCTTCGAACATGGGGTCGAGTGTTTCGCCCGAGAGGTCGCCACCCTTACCTGCACCGCCTTCTTCATCCATTTCGGGTTCAGGAAGTTCGAATGCTGCCAAGTAACCTTGTTGTTCAGCTATAAAGTCGTTAATCTTTTCAACCTCGGGGGTATCGACAAAGGCACATTGCACACGCACGGGGGTGTTGCCTGCCAAGAAGAGCATATCGCCCTTACCCACCAATTGGTTGGCACCGCTCTGGTCGAGGATGGTGCGGCTATCAATTTGCGACATCACTCTAAATGCCATACGAGCAGGGAAGTTGGCTTTGATGGTACCCGTAATGATGTTAGTGGTGGGGCGTTGCGTGGCAATAACCATGTGAATGCCCACGGCACGTGCTAACTGCGCAATACGGGCAATGGGGAGTTCAACCTCCTTGCCAGCCGTCATAATCAAGTCGCCAAACTCGTCGATGATTACCACAATGTAAGGCATAAACTCGTGTCCGTATTTGGGCAAGAGTTGGCGCGATTTAAACTTAGCATTATACTCCTTGATATTTCGTGCACCAGCCATTTTGAGCAAATCGTAACGGTGGTCCATCAGTTGGCAAAGGCTCTTGAGTGTTTGCACCACTTTGGTAACATCGGTAATGATGGCATCTTCGCTATCGTCGGGAATCTTTGCTAAGAAATGTTTCTCGATAGAAGAGTAGATAGAGAACTCCACTTTCTTAGGGTCGACCATCACAAACTTCAGTTCGGCAGGGTGCTTTTTATAAAGCAGCGAAGTGATAATAGCATTCAAACCAACAGACTTACCTTGACCCGTAGCACCTGCTACAAGGAGGTGAGGCATTTTTGCCAAATCTACCATAAACACTTCGTTGGTAATGGTTTTGCCTAATGCCACGGGGAGGTCGAAGGTAGACTCTTGGAATTTGCGCGTGTTGATGATGCTCTCCATCGACACAATGCGTGGATTCTTGTTAGGAACCTCAATACCTATGGTACCCTTTCCGGGGATGGGCGCAATAATACGAATGCCGAGTGCTGCAAGCGAGAGTGCAATATCGTCCTCAAGATTACGAATCTTGTTAATGCGCACACCAGGTGCGGGGGTTAACTCGTAGAGTGTAATGGTGGGACCGATGGTAGCCTTGATACTAGAAATTTCTACACCAAAGTTGCGCAGCACGTTTATAATGCGGTCTTTGTTTGCGTTTTGTTCGCTCATGTCGACCGAAGGTGCATTGTCTTCGTAGTGCTTAAGCAAGTTGATGGCGGGGAATTTGTAGTACTCCAAATCCTTGCGTGGGTCGTAAGGTTCCATGGCGAGTACCTCCTCAACCGTTTTTCCCTGAGCCTTGTCGTCGATGACGGGAGCGGCAATGTCTAACTTTGTGTTGTTAGTTGCAGCAGGTATAGCTGCCTCGGGGGCTTGTGCTGCAGTAATTGCCATTTCGCCCGTAGGTGCGTCTGCAGGTGTGGCAGGTGCATCGGGTGAGAGGTCGAGCGAGAGCGTTTGGGGTTGCTCGGATTCTTCACTTTCAGTGTTTGGTGTAGCGCTGTCAGCAGTCATTTCCTCAGCCTCAGAGTCGTGGTCAGGGTAGGGGAGTTCGGCGTTTTCGTCGTCTTCTTCTGTGTCAGCTTCGTCTTCGTCTGCGAAATTTTCATCGTCAGTGCCGTCCTCGTTTTTGCGACGTTTGGGCAGTTTGTCTTTAATAAAATCTTGAGGGTGCATAATTTTGCGCACCACGTTGATTGTTTCGCTCGTGAGATACATCATGTAGAACACGGCAGTGGCTAACACAATGATCCATGCCCCCAATGTGCCTAAATTGCTGATAAGGGTGTCGCGAATAAAGTCGCCGTGTCCACCTCCCAATCTAAAGCTAAAGTAGTTAAGAGCGCGTTGTGGCAAAATGTTGGTGATTAGCGCTAAGAACACTGACCCCCATATCATGATGATAGAGAAGTTGAGGAACCACTTCCACAATCTTATGCGATAAGCATCCATTAGTTTTACGCCAACCATGATTAAAAAGACAGGGATGAGCACCGAAAAAATGCCGAAGCAGGTGTCCATAAAGTAGTTCGAGAGGATGGCTCCTAACTTACCCCCATAATTGGCTGCGTTTGTTAAATTATCGCTTTGCACACCAGTTTGGTCGATGCGTCCGGTAAAGATATTCGACACAAAACTGATGAGTAAAAATAGGCTGATGCCTAAAGTGCATACACCCACAATGAAGCGCACATTGTCGGCTTTCATATAAGACTGAAGGTAGGCTTTCAGTTCTCCGTTTTTATATCGTTGCCAAAGGCTCAGTGGTGCAGGCGTAGCACCAGGGTTTCGCTTAGCAGCCTTAGACTTTGTTGTATTTTGTTTTTTTGCCATGTTGCAAATAAAGCTTTTGGGGATGATTCCAATATCGATTTTATTAGTTGACTTTTAAAAAGTCAACCTAATATGTAGAACCCATGAAAGGTGGTGTTAACTTATTCAGTATAGAATTGAATAAGACGACTCAGTGCACGCTGACATACAGGGCAAAAAGCCTTGCACTCGTTGGTCTTCATGCGGCAGTCTTGAAAAGCGCGATATACCCCTTTCGACATATATCCGCCTCCTTCGTAAACACCAATTTTATCCATCTTCTTGGCATTGGGCGGTGTGGGAATTTTAGTGCCTTTAGCGGGCAAAAGGTCTTGCCATTTGTCAGCGAATTGGCGCAGTGTGGTGATGTTCTGTTCCCACGGTTCGGTGTCGGGACTATAATAGTTTTCGTATTGGTCGTCGTAGTAATACTCGTCAGCCAATCCTGCAAAGCTATGTCCGAACTCATGCACCACCACGGGCTCGAACTTGCTGTGGTGTGAGGTGGTCAGAGTGTAGGCGTTGAAGATGCCTCCGCCCCCATAGGTGTTGGTGTTTGCCAAAATGATGATATGCTCGTAGGGGATGCGTGCCAACAAATTGTGCAAGTCGCGTTGGTGGAGCGTGGTGAGATAACGATCAGAATAGAATGTAGAGAAGTGCGAACTTAACGCGGTGTTGCGCCATTTGCCTTCGAGTGGCACACTCACATCGCTATCTTTCGATTCCGCTGCCACAGCCACAAAGTTGAAGCGGTCGGCATAGTGCTTAAAGGGTTCGTGGCTAAGAATGGCATTTACAGCCTTTTGTGCATCGGCATAGAAAAGTTCAGCCTGTTGGGCAGTATATCCTTCGGCAACAATAGCCACATCTATTTTCTCGTCAGCACTGCCACTAAGGTGAAGGTAGCGGTGAGGCGGAATGGGGGAGTTGTCGAGGTTGCGAATCAAAATGTCGTGTGGATTGACCTTATGAGTGAAACTCACAGTGGGGCGTTGTTGCATGTCGTAGAGTTGCACAGTGACTTCGGCTGAGTCGGTGGGCATGGGCAACAAAAATGTGTTTTCGAACGAACGTGTAAGGTGGGTAGCCTCTTCGGTAGACTGCCATTCTTGAAAAAGAGTGGAGAACGACTGCTTGTAGAGCACGCGTTGGGTGGCAGCATCGCGCAAGGTGATGTCGCCATTTCCGTGAAGCAATAAGCTGTCGGTGTGTAGGCGTCGTCCAGCCCAACCATTAAATGAGCAGAGCTCAGAAAGCGCAATGCGTTGTTCTTTGTTATTGCCACTAAAATCGTAGTCAACACGTAGGGTGCGGGTGGCGGCATTTTGCGCCAATGCTTTCAGGGCGTTGGTTTGTGGGGCAATGCATAGGGCAGCGAGTGCCAATGCTTGTATAAAACGTAACATGTGTAGTTTCTTGTTAATGGGTGACATTAAAAAAGATGTTTTTTAAGAACCACCCTTGATAAAAGTTATTGTGAAGAACAAAAGAGCACGAATAAAATGAATCAGTGGGTGCCCTATGTTTTTTCATGTTTGCAAAGTTACGCATTTTCTTTCGAAAAATATTACTTTTGCAGTGTCATAAACAATTTAGCAATGAACAAAATAGTGTTGACTGCCGATAGTGGCAGTACAAAGACCGATTGGATAATAACAAATGACGGTAAGATGGTGGCGCAAATAGCCACGCAAGGCATCAATCCGTTTATGATTTCGCAAGCAGATATTGAAAAGATTTTGCGCACGGAACTGTTGCGCCATCCACAGTATGTGCAACCTTCTGCTGTCCACTTTTATGGAGCAGGATGCAGAGGAGAGCAGTGCCGTGTAATGGAGAAGGCTTTGCGCAATGCCATTCCTTATGCCACAGAGGTGATTGTGGGTTCAGACCTCGTAGGGGCTGCACGTGCCTTGTTTCACGACGAAGATGGCATTGCTTGCATCTTGGGTACAGGTAGTAATAGCGGACTTTTTGAGCACAACGAAATTACCCAAAATGTGTCGCCCTTAGGCTATATTTTAGGCGATGAGGGCAGTGGTGCCGTATTGGGCAAACGCTTGGTAGGTGATGTGCTGAAATGCCAGTTGCCACAAGCCGTGTGTGAGGCATTTTATGCAGAATTTAAGTTGACGGGTGATGAGATTATTCAGCGTGTTTACAAGCAACCTTTTGCCAATCGTTTTTTGGCATCGTTTGCCCCGTTTATTCATGCCCACCGTCATGTGCCCGAGGTTAATGCCTTGTTGGTAGATGAGTTTTCGCGTTTCTTCCGTCGCAACGTAGCAGCCTATAATCGTGCAGACTTAAAGGTGTCGTTTGTGGGTAGCATTGCTTATTATTTTGAGCATGAATTGCGTCAGGCAGCAGCACAATGTGGTTTCTCCGTGGGTAGAATTTTAAAGAATCCTTTAGAGCATTGAGTTGGGCGGTTTGAATCCACCCACATACAAAAAATGCTTGGCAATCGTCGTTTATAATAGACGGATTGTCAAGCATTTCTGTTTGGAATAAAGTACGTGTTTTAGTAGCGAAGAATTTGTCCTGTACGCAGACGTGTAGAAGGTGTCATGCGGTTGGTCTTAGCCAAAGTTTCGATACTTACGCCTATTTTTTCGGCAATGGTAGCGAAAGTCTCACCTTTTTCTACCTTGTAGAAGTGGGTGGCAGTCATGGCAATTTTATCTTCATTCGAAGCTTTGCGCGATGCCAAGAGCACAGATGCGTTTCCGCTGTCGTTTTTGTGGAACGTGTAGAAATCGCCTGTAACATCTTGTGCGGGGAAGTTAAAGAGCAATTCTGGGTTAATGGCTTCGCCTGCAAGACGTGTTTCGAAGTGAAGGTGTGAGCCAAAAGAACGTCCTGTGTTGCCACCTAAACCAATAGGTTCGCCCGCCTTAACCATTTGGTCGCCCTTAACGAGCTGTTTTGAAAGGTGACCATAGATGGTTTCAAGACCATTGTTGTGACGAATCACTACATAGTTACCGTAGCCACCTGCATCATAACGCACTACACGCACTTTGCCATCGAAGGCCGACACAATGGTATCGCCTGTGTAAACTTTGATGTCGAGACCTTTGTGCACACGCTTAAAGGTGGGACGATAACCAAAGCGCGAGGTGATGTTGCGCGAAGGGGTAGGCATGCAAAAACCACGTAAGTCAATGCGGTAACTTTCGGGCACCTCGCTACTGCTGTAGGGATGTGCACGATTGGTAACCCAAGAGTTGTAGATATCACCGCTCAAATCGTTATTCATGTCGCGGTCAACAGCACGCATAATGGCCACAGAATCGACTGCACGCAAACGACGGTCTACGGGGGCTTGACGTGCAATCAAATCTTGGCAATAAGCCGATGCGCCGACACCTGCCAACACGATGGTCAGGGCTGCTCGACGCAGAAGTTTCATATTCATTGGCGTAAATTTTTTTGATCGGCGTGTCGCTTACATTTTTCTTCGAGCGTGCGGTTATTGCACAAAAATACGTCTTTAAAAGGTGTATTTTTAAAGAAAGATGTGAGCGCCACATTAAAATTCCGCGACAAAGTTACTACATTTTTGGGCTATGTGTATAGGTTTTTGTGTTAAATCTTCTTAGCTATTTAGCAAGCAAGTACTTGTTTATCAATGATTTTGAAAGTTTTTTTACTTGTTACACAACTAAAGTTTGCCAAGCAATAAAGAGGAGTGGGAGCTTGGTTCAAGGTTTTTTATATTGAAAACCCAAAATTCTTTAGCTAGCGGTAGTTCACACTTTTAAATACCCCACAAAACCTAAAATCTAAAAATTTTAGATAAATGCGTAAACTTTACACAATAATATTTGGATGCAATAAAAAACTTTTGTAATTTTGCAGCGTAAATAATACACAATGGTATGGAATATAATAAAGAAACAGGCAAATGGGAGTCCAAATATTGGCATCCAGCATTAACAACAGATGCAGTAGTGTTTGGATTCGATAAAGAGGATGGTTCTTTGCAAGTACTTCTAATCAAACGAGGCAAAGCCAAACCTAGTGAGATTCCTGCTTTTGAGGGCTATTGGGCACTGCCAGGCGGTTTTGTTCAAAAAGACGAACCCACGGACGAATGTGTGCGCAGAGAATTGTTTGAAGAATCGTCAATGAAACTCTTTAATAATGACAAGGGCATTCAACCAGAGTTTATTGAACAGCTAAAAACCTATTCAGCACGAGGCAGAGACCCGCGTGAGTTTGTTGTGACAGTGGCATATTACGCATTGGTGAAAAAGGATAAATATGTGATTAAAGGTGGAGATGATGCCGTTGAAGCCAAATGGTTTTCTATTGACGAATTGCCAACATTGAGTCTTGCATTCGATCACGCTCAGATTATTCAAGATGCGATAAACAAACTGCGTGAAAGAATACATTTTGAGCCTATCGGATTTAATCTTCTTGACAAAGAATTCACAATGCCTCAGTTGCAGAATATTTATATTGCAATACTCAAACCAACAGAGGACGACAACACGTTACGTGACAGAAGAAACTTTTCAAAAAAGATGCTGAAGCTTGGCTATATCAAAGAAACAGGAAAGAAAGTGACAGGTAACCCCCATCGCTCTCCCAAACTATACGCTTTTGATGAGGAAGCATATAAGGATGCCAAGAAAATAGGAATGAGATTGGAATTTTAAGCGTAAGCACTCACATATAACCTCCCAAATTGGGAGGTTTTATGGGCACTAATTTTCAATGTGTCAAATCTACGCAATAAAACTATATAATGAAGTAGGTTTAAATAGCATAAAATTTGAACGAGAATATAGAAAAAACATTTTTTTAATTACAAACCCTAATACAGACAATTATGATTGGAAGCATTATTGGAGACATTGTTGGCAGTGTATATGAATTCACGCCAAACAACATTAAGACAAAGGAATTCGAGTTCTTCGATTCTAATGGTGGTTATACGGATGACAGCGTCCTGACATTCGCTACAGCCGATTGGCTTCTTCATGGAGGTGAAGTTGCACGTTACTATAGCAAGTATGGTAATAAATATCCTTGGCCGAAGGGTGGATATGGAGGTAGGTTCAAACTTTGGCTTGTTCGCACGATTCGGCAACAAGATTTCAGACCTTACAACAGCTGCGGCAATGGGTCTGCCATGCGTGTGGGACCCGTAGGATGGGCATTTAACACGAAGGAAGAGGTGCTTTCTATGGCAAAGAAAAGTGTGGAATGTACACACAATCACCGCGAGGGTATAAAAGGTGCGCAAGCCACAGCTTTAGCTATTATGATGGCAAGACAGGGAAACACCAAAGAAGAGATACGCTCAGAGATAGAAAAGCGTTTTGATTACAATCTTCAATTCACCTGTGATGAAATCAGACCGACATATACTTGGGGTGGAACTTGTCAAGACAGTGTTCCGCAAGCCATTGTCGCATTTCTTGATGGCAAAGACTTTGAGGATGCAGTCAGAAATGCCATTTCTATTGGCGGTGACAGCGACACCATTGGGTGTATTACAGGAAGCATTGCTGAAGCATTTTTTGGAGTTCCCGATGAACTGAGAAAGTGTGCCATGAAGTATCTCCCAATTGAATTTCAAAACGTGATGACTGAATTTGAAAACAAGTACGGAAGCAAGTAAAATAGAAATGGTTTATAAAGCGAAGACCTATCGAAGGACAAGCAAAATCATCGCAAATTCATGGCGAAGGCAGAATGGAGGATGATAAAAACCAAAATATAGAGATGCGTTTTTTTAAGAAAAAATGATGGAATAGGGGAGTATATAGAGATTTTGAATCCCCCTATTCCAAGGGGGAAAAACTTGCGCCTCCTATATACAACTTGTGTAAGCAAGACGATGTACATTTTAAGGGTGGTTCTAAAACGAAATATTAGAACCACCCTTAAAACAAAAGTTGAAAAATTAGTCCTCGAGTTTGCGATAGCGTATGCGCTTAGGCTCTTCAAGACCTAAGCGTTTAGCTTTGTTCACCTCGTAGTCGGTGTATGAACCTTCAAAGAAGAACACATTGCCATCGCCCTCAAAAGCAAGAATGTGGGTACAGATGCGGTCGAGGAACCAACGGTCGTGGCTAATTACAACAGCACAACCCGCAAAAGCTTCAAGACCTTCTTCGAGTGCGCGGAGCGTATTAACGTCAATATCGTTGGTAGGCTCATCGAGCAAGAGTACATTGCCCTCCTGCTTCAAGGCTAAGGCTAATTGCAAACGGTTGCGCTCACCACCAGAGAGCACACCACACTTCTTCTCTTGGTCGGCACCAGCAAAGTTAAAGCGGCTGAGGTAGGCACGTGCATTAATGTCGCGTCCGCCCATACGCATCAATTCGCTACCACCACTAATAACCTCGTAAACAGACTTTTCGGGGTCGATGTCTTTGTGTTGCTGATCAACGTATGCCAACTTTACGGTTTCGCCCATCTCGAATGTGCCTGCATCAGGTTTGTCAAGACCCATAATTAAGCGGAAAAGCGTAGTTTTACCCACACCGTTAGGACCAATTACACCCACAATGCCTGCAGGGGGAAGTGTGAAGTCGAGGTCTTTGTAGAGCACCTTGTCGCCAAAGGCTTTAGACACACCGTGAGCCTCAATCACCTTATTACCCAAACGTGGACCGTTGGGAATAAAAATTTCGAGCTTCTGTTCCTTCTCCTTCTGGTCTTCGTTGAGCAACTTGTCGTATGAGTTCAAACGCGCCTTACCCTTGGCTTGGCGAGCTTTCGGAGCCATACGAACCCATTCAAGTTCTCGTTCCAAAGTCTTGCGACGTTTGCTTGCCACCTTCTCTTCTTGTTCCATGCGCTTGCTCTTCTGTTCAAGCCATGAAGAGTAGTTACCCTTCCAGGGAATGCCTTCGCCACGGTCGAGTTCAAGAATCCAACCCGCCACGTCATCAAGGAAGTAACGGTCGTGTGTTACAGCAATTACAGTACCTTCATATTGGTTTAAGTGCTGTTCGAGCCAGTCAATACTCTCAGCGTCGAGGTGGTTGGTAGGTTCGTCGAGCAACAACACGTCGGGCTTTTGCAACAACAAACGGCACAATGCCACACGGCGGCGTTCACCTCCCGAGAGATGTTCAGCTTTTTGGTCGGCAGGCGGCAAACGCAGTGCGTCCATGGCACGTTCTAATCGGCTGTCAAGATTCCAAGCATCGGTAGCATCAAGAATGTCTTGCAATTCGCCTTGACGGGCAAAGAGTTGGTTCATCTTATCCTCGTCCTCGTAGTATTCGGGTAAACCAAATTTTTGGTTAATTTCTTCATACTCGGCTAAGGCATCTACCACACTTTGTACACCTTCTTGCACAATCTCTTTTACGGTCTTGTCATCATCGAGGTGTGGGTCCTGAGGCAAGTAACCCACGGTGTAACCAGGTGAGAAAACCACTTCGCCTTGATAGTCGTTGTCTAAGCCAGCGATAATCTTCATCAACGTAGATTTACCCGCACCATTCAAACCAATGATACCGATTTTTGCACCGTAGAAGAAACTGAGGTAAATGTTTTTAAGAACCTGCTTATTATTTTGCTTGATGGTCTTTGACAGACCGACCATCGAGAATATAATTTTTTTGTCGTCAGCGGCAGCCATTTTTATTTCTTTTTCAGTGTGAGAACTATTTTACCTTGTTTGTTTTTCAGAAGCATTTCATCACCCTTCATTTCCATAGAAGTAGCTTGGTTCAAAGCTTCCATAAACTCGGTTTCGTAAACATCATCGGGGCAGAGCATCCGCGTCATACCCATTTGTTTAAAGTCAACTTTGCCGTTAGCCAGTTTTTTTAGGTTGGCGGTTCCTGTCAGTCGGTTACACCCCGTAAATCCATACACATTTCCGTTTGCGCGGTCAAAGCCAATAAAGGGTGTTTCGTCTGATGGCGTAATGCTTTTGCCGTTCATGTTAGTAACTTGCCATTCACCTCCTACGGTGTAGGCCGATTGCGAAGAGGCACATGATGCCAAGAGCAGCATAGCTGCAGGGATAATATAAAGAAATCGTTTCATAGTGTTCAAAATCGTTTTTAAAATATACAATAAGACAACCACTCGCGTGGTGGGGTGGTTGTCTTAAGTAAAGGAATGTAGTATTTATTCTTACTCAAGTTTTGGATTTAGTAAAAGCACGGGCTGAAAGGGCGTCTTGACTAAATCCGAAACTTGAGTTCTTCAAATTAGAATTTGCATCCTAAAGTGAGCATCACATTGTGGCGCTTAAAGTCCACGCTGCGCGAAGCCGTAAGCGGAGCATACGTTTCAAGGTCAGTGGCACGGAACGGAGTAACCTCGCCCGTTTGTTTTTGATATTGATATGCCACATCACCATAGAAGTGCTTGCCCTTATAGCCCAAACCCGCAGTAACGCGGTTAATGGCACCCAAGTTCACGTAGTCCGTGTTCATGCTATAGTGGTAGGCATCACTATTCGTCATCGTGTTAAGGTAAGCATCCTCTTTAAAGGGCGCTGTCACATAGTTATAACCCACACGTCCGTAAAGTCCAGGAGCTAAGCGCAGTTCAGCACCCGCACGGAAAGTCTGCACCGTATTAAAGCAAGCATCAATTTCAGTGTCCATATCGTGGTCGCGCGTAGAGGAAACATTATAGTCGTCTCCCCAATAGCCACGTCCATAGTCGGGCCAACGCAGCTGTGCACCAGTGTAGCGACTAATCTCATACTCAGCGTCAACAGCCAAATAATTACCTACCGTGGTAGCAGCGCTAATGCCCAACTTCCAAGGAGTGCGAATGCGGTAGTCCACATCGCCCGTATTATAGTCTGCTTGAGTTTGAGCATAAGTGTTATTATTCTTGTCGGTAAACTCAAAAGGAGCCACCATGCGCAAACTAGCATTTTGCGTTAAGTCGTAATAAATAGGCGTGCTAAATGAAAAACCAATGCGGAAAGGACTCGTTTCGATGGGACGATAAATAAAACCAAATTTAGCATCGAAGCCCGAACCCGTAATGTTTTCAGCCAATGCCATTTTATATCGTCCAATCGTGTTGATACCCGTAACATTGCCACTCGCATCATACACATTCTCGCCCAACAATTCGCTATAATAAAGCATATTGTGCAAGTTCACATTGTATAAGCCCAAAGTAACACCCGCATAGAAACGGTTGTCAATGTTGAACGAAAGGTTAAAGTCGTATTGCTGAATGCCACCCCACTGCACGCGCTGATAGTCATAGCTCTGTGCATTACGCACATTATATCCTGCCAGTTTACCATCATCGCCATATACGGGAACAATCATCTGAGCATCGTAAGCGTTGATAGCAAAAGGCGTGGTATAGTTCACACCCGAACCATTCGCACTAAGGTCGAGCGGTTGTCCATTATAGTAAGCCAACTCCTGCATTTGCCAAGACTGCGAAAGTCCATTGCTTAGCCCCACATTGTCCAATCCAATGTAGTTCTTCAAGTTACGCTTTTTTTGGTAGTTAAAGGCAAAGTTCATAAATTTGAGTTTGCTGCCATGCCCCATGTTCATGGCATAAACAAAACCACCTTGATCGAACGAACCACGTGCCTTGTTAATGTCGCCCATAAGTTGCGCATCAGCCTGAATCGTAGCACTACCCGTGATAGAAGCATCGCTACGACGGAACAAACCAATAGCCGCAGGGTTCGCACCAATGGCAGAAAGGTCAGCACCCAATGCACTCATAGCGCCACCCATGCCCACATAACGAGCCGTACCATTGAGGTCACTACCCGTGAGCGCCTCAATTTTATATATATCCTGTGCACTTAAACTGCCACAAAGCGTCATAGCTGCAAGTGCCAATGCATATTTTCGTTTCATGTTTATTCGAGATTAAATAAATGTTTAGAAGGAGGGGGCAAATGTGTGATACGTCTTTCTCGGGGCGATACAAACCAACCTTATGCGCCATACCTTTCAGGGCACGTCCGTTAAATTGCAAATCACACGCATAAGCACACCACAGAGTTGAAGATAGAGGAGAGGGAGGGGAAGATTATCTGCCACGTCCACCGCTTCTACCACCTCCGCCGCCAAAACCACGGCCACCACCGCCAAAGCTACCGCCACTGCCAAAACTACTGCCAGAGCCTAAGCCACGTCCACTGCCAAAACTACTGTTATTGTTGCGCGACGGTTGTGAAGGTTGCGAGTATTGCTGACGTTGCATACTGCGGTTAGAGTCATAATAGTTATTGCTGCGCGAATTATTATTACCCAACCCTCGGCTATTGTTCGGGTTAAAGCCCCTATTGCCACTCGAGCTGTTATTGGGCGAGTTATATCGTCCACTATTGCTGCTTGGCGTCCAAGAGCTACCACGCGAATTGGTGCGTGTGCCACTGCCAAATCCGCGACCACTCCCCGAAGTGCTAAACCGCGTGTTGTTAGCTACCGAAGAGCCGTTCATAGGCAACCCAGCGCCCCGACTACCGCCACGTGCAGTCCAACCACCTCTAGCTCCAGGTTTCGCATTTGCAGGAAGCGGACGAGGGGTCCATGCCCAATCGTATCCCCCCCAAGCAGGTCCATACCAAGGGTCGTACCATCCACCATACCAAGGTGAATGCCACCCCCAGCTCCACGACCAACTATAATAAGGGCGCCAACCATACCAGCTACCCCAACCATACCAACCACTCCAACCCCAACTCCAGGGCGAGCCATAGCCGTAATAGAAGGGGGCATAGCAAATGTCGTAGTAGTCTAAGTAGAAAGGACTGCTCACAACAACCCCTGCGCGTGGTGCAGCAAATCGCACGATTCGTGCAGTGCACGAACCATCCTCATACCCATCTTCATAACCTTGGTCATACCCCTCCTGCAAAGAGAGAGAGTCATTTACGTTTTGGTTATAATTTTTCCCGCGTCGGTTATAGGCATCAACATCCCATTTACCATTTCCACGTCCGTTAGCCCAATTACTTTGGCTAAAAGCCTCGTCATTGTTAGTAACGATAGGCGTATAAGTAGAGCGTCCGGGGTCAGCGTTATAAGTATCTTTACTTTCTATTTTGTCTTTCGACGATGGAACGAAGTACACATCGTCATCTTGTGCATAAACTCCCAAGGTGCTCAAGCACAAAGCTGTTAACAATAGCGACTTTTTCATTTTGTTCCTTTTTTTAGTTAAGGTGCAAAGTGCACGTTTTTGTAATGGTTTTGCAAGGGAAGTTGCCAATCAAGGTGCAGCTTACCTTCGATTTATGCAAAGGTAATGCAAACCGAGTGCAGAATGTCAAACGTGTTTGAACTTTATGCCGAGGTGCAGCTTACCTTCGATTTATGCAAAGGTAATGCAAACCGAGCGCAGAATGTCAAATGTGTTTGAACTTTATGCCGAGGTGCAGCTTACCTTCGATTTATGCAAAGGTAGCGACTTTTTATTACGTTTGCATGATTTGTCTTCGGAAAAAGTATTCTATTTTTCCGATTTTTGATTTATTTAATGGTTTATATAGAGAGGCGTATCACATTTTCCAATGTAGGTGAGGTAGGGTATGTATTGACTTTTTGGGGAGAGTCTCTTTTGTCTGTGGACACAAAAAAGGCGCACAATCAAAATACCCCAAGTTCTATTTCATGACGCAAGTTTTCCCCAAGGGTAGGGTGTTCAAAATCCATAATATTTTTCTGCACTATTTCATCGGATTTTTGACGTCGATAAATTACATGGATAAATGGGTCACCTCATTAGGGGTGAGATAAGGTAGCCAGGTATGTGAAGGGAATTTATTCCACTTCAC